>Ga0181413_1000215_pt1 | contig 17376 bp, 11 predicted proteins | sample 36SPOviralmetaG_FD_130111 | JGI IMG/M metagenome (GOLD analysis project Ga0181413, IMG submission 130111) | Marine viral communities from the oligotrophic San Pedro Time Series (SPOT) site, San Pedro Channel, CA, USA - 36 SPOT_SRF_2012-09-28 | ecosystem: Environmental > Aquatic > Marine > Strait... | reverse complement strand
TTGAATATAGGAGCAAACAATTCACTAGGCTTGAATATGGAAGAGCAGCGAAGGAATGCTATACGATCTGCATTTTATGTAGACCAGTTAATTCTATCGCAAGGCCCACAGATGACAGCTACCGAAGTGATCCAAAGAACAGAAGAAAAAATGAGATTACTTGGCCCGGTTTTAGGAAGATTACAAGCAGAGATGCTACAGCCTTTGATAGAGCGTTGTTATAATGTATTAGTGCGTAATAAGAAATTTGCACCTGCACCAGAGTTCTTAGCGAATACTGGTGTAGAAATAGAATATATCTCACCATTAGCCAAAGCTCAAAGACTAGGCGATGTACAATCTGCAATGCGATTGTTTGAGATGCTTGCTCCATTATCACAGGTTAATCCTACTGTATTTGATTATGTGGATATGGATGGTCTAGCTAAATATATTATTAAAGTATTAGGTGTTCCTGCATCTACGATTAAAAGCGATCAACAAGTTGCACAAGAGCGAGAAGCAAGACAACAACAGCAACAACAAATGGCAGAACAACAAGAAGCCTTACAGACAGCCGAAGCTGCCGGTAAAGCTGCACCTGCCTTGAAAGCGTTACAATAATGAATCACGATTATAAATTTGTATTTAAGTCTGCTGAAGGACAAAAGGTACTACAAGATTTACGAGAGCGTTTCTACGATAGAGAAACTTTTGTAAGGGGAGAGCCAGATACCACCGCCTACAATCAAGGGGCTAGGGGTGTCTTGTTCTATATTTTTAGACAACTAGAAGATTTTAAACCATTAGAGGAAAATGCGAAAGGAGATTAAGACATGGCTGAAGAACAACAGGTAGCGGAAGCTCCGGTAGAAACTGGGCAAGCTCCGTCTGAAGATTGGAAAGCAAGTTTACCAGAAGATATAAAAGGTAATCAATTAATACATAACTTAGAAAGTGTAGAAGCATTAGCTAAAACAGCAATCCATGCACAGAGTATGGTAGGAGCGGATAAAGTTCCTGTACCCGGTAAATGGGCAAATGATGATGACTGGAACTCTGTCTACACAAAACTAGGTAAACCTGATAATGCAGAAGGCTATAAGCTAGAAGTAAAAGAAGGTGTTAAAGTAGACAAAGATATAGAAGGTTGGTATCGAGGACTAGCTCATAAAGCAGGTCTTAACGATAGACAAGCCAATACTATCTTTCAGGAATACATGAGCAAGGAAGCAGAACTGCAATCTGCAAATGCTCCACCTAGTGAAGAACAACTAGAAATAAAAAGAGGAGAAGCAGAACTGTCTTTAAAAAAAGAATGGGGCAAGGCATACGATAATAAAATGAAAGAAGCAAAAAACGTATTAGAAGAATTTGCTCCAAAAGAATTTGATCAACTAATAACGCAGGAAGGATTACCATTAGGTAACGATCCTGCATTTATAAAAACACTAGCCAACATAGGATCTTACATCAAAGGAAAACTAGGTGAAGATAAAATGATTGGTGGAAAACAGGATCAACAGTATACACCTGCTGATGCTGAAAAAGAAATTGCCGCCTTGCGTGGCGATCCTCGTAATGGAGGGGCATACTGGGATAAAAAACATCCCGATCATTTACGAACTGTACAACAAGTTACAGAGTTAATGGAGTATATGCACCCTGAAGAGGAATAGAATTTACAGAAGATCGTAAAGTAAGATAAGCGAAAGCCCTTACCGGTAGTTCCGACAACTAAAGGTGATTAACCTTAAATATAGAAGTGTCCTGCGACAGCAGGGTAGCAATTTGTTTTCTTAATATTATTAACTTTTTTACAAGGAGAGCGTTATGAGTACGCAAATTACAACAGCTTTTGTAAACCAGTTTAGTAGCAACATTACCATGTTAAGTCAACAAATGGGTTCTCTATTAAGAGAAGCAGTTGATGTGGAAAGTGTTACTGGTGAGAAAGCTTTTTTCGATCAAGTAGGTGCTGCCACAGCACAAGTAAGAACTTCTAGACATGGTGACACTCCATTAATGGAAACACCACACGCTAGAAGAATGGTAACAATGGCAACTTATGAGTATGCTGATTTAATTGACGATCCAGATAAAGTCAGACTACTTGTAGATCCAACATCTTCCTATGCTAGAGCAGCAGCGATGGCTTTAGGCAGATCTATGGATGACATTATTATCGCATCAGCAACCGGTTCTGCTAATACTGGCAAAGCTGGTACAACATCTACAGCACTACCATCTGGACAAAAGATTGTTCATGGAAGTGCAGGACTAACTAAAGCAAAATTACTATCTGCAAAAAAGATACTAGATGCTAATAGTGTTGATCCTTCTATTCAGAGATACATGGTTGTGTCACCTGATCAGATGGAAGATCTATTAGGTATCAACGAAGTAGCTTCAGCAGATTTTAATACTGTGAGAGCGTTAGTTCAAGGAGATGTCGACACTTATATGGGCTTTAAGTTCATTACTAGTAACAGACTAGGTACAGATGGCGATGGCAATAGACAAGTTCTAGCCTTTGCTGGTGATGGTATCAAGCTTGCTATCGGTAAAGACATTACAAGTCGTATTGATGAGCGTGCTGACAAGTCTTACTCAACTCAAATCTATTACTGTATGGACATCGGGGCAACTCGTATGGAAGAAGATAAAGTAGTAGAAATAGCCTGTACTGAATAGGAGGTAAATCATGGCAAATGTTAATCAAACTTTAGTTACAAATTTTGAAGCGAAGCCTATTGTAAAAAGCCCTTCTTACCAGTTGGGTGGAACAATGAGAATTGCTCAAGGTACAATAGCATTGGCAGCAGGGGATTTAAGTGCAACTGATACAGTTATGCTTGCTCCTATACCAACCAATGCTTCTATTGTAAGTATAAAACTTTATAACGATGATCTTGATTCAGGATCAACCAATACTACCGATGTAGGATTGTACGCAGCAGACAGTAGCACAATCACAGCAAAAGATGATGATTGTTATGCAAGTGCAATAACCGATCTAAGAGCTGCGGTTACTACAGGTACAGAGGTTGCTTTTGAAGCAAGGAACATCAATGTTATGGGCCAAAAGGTCTGGCAGGATGCAGGAGATTCTGCTGATCCCGGTGGCTACTATTATGTAGGATTGAAGTTCGATGCTGCTGGTGATACAGCAGGCGATCTATCGTTTGTAATTACTTACATTGTTGAGTAACTAAAACAAATAAGAGGGGGTAGCGTTTTGCACTCCCTCTTTACTTTAAAGGAATTATTATGACTTCAGCAGTTGATATAGCAAATTCAGCGTTAAACAATATTGGGGCAAGTACCATTAACTCTTTAACAGAGGATAGTGTTGCAGCAAGGATTGTAAACCAACGATATGTGTTTGTCAGAGATGCTGTATTTAGATCACACCCTTGGAACTGTTTAGTAAGAAGAGCATCATTAGCTCAAAATTCTACTGCTCCAACATGGGGATATACCTATGCTTATAATTTACCTACCGATCCATATTGCTTGCGAGTATTGCGTTTAGAAAAACTAGACTTGGATTATAAAGTAGAAGGCAGAACGATTGTAAGTGATGAGCAAACCATGAAGATAAAATTTATTGCAAGAGTAACCGATCCTAATGAATACGATACGTTACTTGTAGAATCTATTGCAGCACGATTAGCAGCAGATATATGTTATGGCATAACCAATAGTAATGCACTAGTGGCTAACATGGTTGCCTTGTATGAATCTAAATTAAAAGAAGCAAGATTTGTTGATGCTACAGAAGGTATGCCCGGAGTAGAAGGGGCAGATCTTGGTGTAGTACAAGCAGATACATTTATAAATTCGAGATACTAAATGACTTATACCAGTCCTAGATATACCAACTGGACAGCAGGAGAGTTAAGCGACAGGCTTGATGGTAGAACTGATTTAACCAGATACTTTAATGGTGCAAAAACATTAGAGAACTTTATAGTCTATCCTGCCGGTGGTGCAGCTAGGAGACCGGGAACAAAATTTATACATGAGGTAAAAGTAAGTGCCAATGCAGCACGACTAATACCTTTTGAATTTAATACCACAACTGCCAATACTTATGTATTAGAGTTTGGTAATAACTATTTTAGAGTGTACCAAGATGGAGGTATTGTTACTGAAAGCGGTAAAACTATATCAGGTGCAACCAAAGCAAATCCTGTTGTGATAACAGCAACCTCACATGGTTTTAATAATGGCGATCATGTAATTATAAGCAGTGTTGTAGGAATGACAGAGCTTAATGGTACAACAGGAATCGTAGCTAGTAAAACAACCAATACATTTGAACTAACCGATGTCGATGGAACAAACATAAACAGTTCTGCATTTACAACGTATGGATCTGCGGGTACTGCTAGTAAAATAGTAGAAGTAACAACTACCTATACTACAGCACAGATACCAGAATTGAAAGTGACTCAAAGTGCCGATGTGATGTACATAACACATAGCAGCCATCCAGTTCGTAAAATATCTAGAACTAGTAATACAGATTGGACATTAACCGATGTTACATTTATTAATGGCCCATACTTAGATGAGAACGCTACTACTACAACACTTACTCCTAATGCACGATCTGGTAGTAGCTGTACTCTAACTGCATCCAGTAGTACATTTGTTAGTACCGATGTAGGAAGGTTTGTAAAAATATATAATGGCTATGTAAAGATTGATACATTTACAAGTGCAACTGTTGTTGTAGGAACAGTACAAACAGATGAGTTAGGTGTAGCAGAAATATTACCAAGCTATGCAAGTAATACGATTAGTTTTGTAGAAGGCGATCCTAGTAGTACAGGATCATCGCACAATGATTTTATACGAGATAGTAACAAACAATTTGTTATAGAAGGTTTTACTGAAGGCATGACGATTACTGCAAGTGGTGCATCGAATGGAGGTAATAATAAAGATTATGAAATTGTAAAAGTAACAAGTGATGAAATAACACTAGTGCCAGTTGATGATGTGATAGCAGAAAGTGCAAGTAATACCATTACGCTAGTTGGTAAATTAAATGCTACCGATGAGTTTTCACTAGGAGCGTTTTCAGTAACGACAGGATTTCCAAGAGCCTGTGCTTTCTATGAACAGCGTTTAGTGTTTGCAGGTACAACATTACAACCGCAAACTATATTTTTTAGTGTTGCCGGTGATTTTGAAAACATGACAGAATCTACTAGCGATAGTTCTGCTATGACGTATACGATTGGTAGTAATCAGGTTAATAGAATTTTATATCTTGCATCGGCAAGAGCAATGGTTGTAGGAACAACAGGTGGTGAATTTGTTGTACGAGCATCTGGTACAGACGAGCCTATTACACCTACTAATGTACAGATTAAACAGCAAGCTACTTATGGGAGTGCAGACATACAACCAGTACAAGCAGGCTCATATACATTGTTTGTACAACGAGCAAAAAGAAAAGTACGAGAGTTAGGATATGTGTACGATACTGATGCGTACCAAGCTATAGACTTAACCATCCTTGCAGATCATGTAAGTGAAACAGGTATTGTAGAATTAGCTTATCAGCAAGAACCTTTTTCTATTGTCTGGGGTACAACAACTGATGGAAGATTAATTGGTTTGACTTATCGTAGAGAAGAACAAGTTGTAGCATGGCATCAACATAAACTAGGAGGTTCTTTTACAACAGGTGGTGTTACTACTAATCATGGTATTGTAGAAAACATTGCTGTAATACCAGGAGAACTAAACCAAGATAATTTATACATGGTTGTAAAAAGAACCATCAATGGTGCAACCAGAAGATATGTAGAAATATTATCTGCAATAGATTTTGGCACAGATATACAAGATGCTATTTTTGTAGATAGCAGTTTAACATACTCAGGATCAAGTACATCTAGTTTATCAGGTCTAGATCATTTAGAAGGACAAACTGTTTCTATATTAGAAGAAGGATCAGCTCACCCAGACAAAACAGTTTCGAGTGGAGCTATAGCAACAGATAGAGCAACAACCAAAGCTCAAGTAGGGCTAGGTTATACCTCTACATTAAAGACTGTTCGTTTAGAAAGCGGGAGTGTAAGTGGAACAGCTCAAGGCAAAATTAAAAAAATTCATAGTGTGGTTGTTCGTTTTTTTAGGACTGTGGGTGCTTCTGTGGGAACTAGTCTCACGAATGTCGATACCATCCCCTTCAGAGATAGTTCCGATTCAACAGACACAGCAGTACCATTATTTACTGGAGATAAGTCAATAGAAGCTGCAAGTAACTGGGAGACAGAAGGAGCTATTGTTGTACAACAAACACAACCATTGCCAATGACGATTGTGGGTATCTATCCAAGAGTGGTAGTACAAGATTTTGACTAATGCGATTAATAAAGTTTATACCAGAACACGCAAAAGAATTAGTCGTAGAAAATAAATTATCTTTTGGAACACAAAGACCTGACCATGATTGGGAACACCACATGGAACGAGCAGCACAACACGATGCGTGGACAGGAATAGTAAATGGACACATTATCGCAGCAGCAGGTTTTATTCCTATGTGGGATGGTGTTGCAGAATGTTGGTTTATAGGAAGCGATAAAATACAAACAAGAATTAAGTCTGTTGTAAAAACTACAAAAAATATTATGAGCAAAGCACCTTATGCAAGGATGCACGCAAATGTAAAAGCTGATTGGATGGAAGCAATACGCTTTGCAGAATTTTTAGGTTTTAAAAAAGAAGGTTTAATGAAAAAGTTTGGCCCGGAAGGATCAGACTATATTGTAATGGGAAGGATTAAATAAATGGGAACATCACTAATGTTAGCAGGTACAGCTTTAACTGTATCAGGACAACTAGCAGCAGGTAAGGCTGCAAAAAATGCAGCAGATTATAATGCAAGTATAAGAGATAGAACTGCTGAATCTTTAGATATAACAGCAGAAAATATTGAAAGACAAAACAAAATAAAAACATTACAAGATAGAATTAAATTTAAAGAACTTAATGATCGAACACAAATGTTGTACAGAGGACAAGGTTGGGCAGCAACAACTGGTACTCCATTAAAAAAATTAATACAAAACGCTTTACGATTTGAAAAAGATGTAGAAATACAAAATTATAATTCAAGAGTGCAACAACAAAAGGCAAGAGAAAATGCTACTAATTTAAGATTACAAGGTGAGTTATTAAGAATGGAAGGAAGAGCTGCTGAAAAAATATCTAGGTATCAAGCTGCTGGAACATTACTTACCAATACTGGTGCAATTTTATCAATGAAATAATAGGTTGCTATGAAAGTAAAATTATATGAAAGCCAATTAAACAGAACAACTGAAACTGGTGGCAGACCTTTGACTGCACAAATAAATACTAATATATTTGCACAGTTAGGCGGTGCTGCAACAGATATAGGAAAAGCAGTTTTTGCTATGGGAGCGGAAAAATTAAAAGCTGATAATGCTGCTAAAAAATTAGATGCTGAAAATTTATCAACTGCTACATTATTATCCTTTGAAGATAAAGTTGAAACATTTATAAATAGTCAAGAAAACAATGATCCTACTTTATCACATACAGCAGTACCAGATGCAATAAATAGAATTTTTCAAACTGAATTAAAAAGTTTAGATGGAAATAAACAAGCACAACAGTTGTTTGGATTAGCAGGTTTAAAATACGCTATACAAAGAAAACATAAATTTTTAGATAGTAATTTACAAAAAAAATTAGAATTAGGTAAATCAAATTTAAATTTAAGAGTTAATCAAGATTTAAAAATAGCTGGAGACTCTGGTGCAGATATTAATGATAGAATACAAGCAGGAGAAGATGCACAAGCTGAAATAAATAATGCTTTATCAGTACAATTAATCGATCAAAGCATAGCTAATTCAGAAACACAAAATTTAAATTTTAATATAACTAAAACTACTATTGAAAGTTATATGAATGGAGTTGATGATGCTTATGAAATTGCTACAGATATAGAGGATGGTGTTTTTGAAGATCTTATGTTTAGTAGATATTACAATAAACTAAACCCAGACCAGCAACAAAAAATTATTAAGTTTGCTAAAGAAAAAGCTACAAGGGTAGAGAATTTAAAAAAACATCAGACAGACAAAATACTTAAAGAAGAAACTAAACAAATAAAAGATTTAAAAAGAAAAGCATACAACACAGATGATGTTGAAGAAAAAACTAGAATATATCATTTGTTAAAAGATATGAATGGATTTGATAGTGAGAAAGAAAAGGATGATTTTGAAAAAGAAATAAATTTAAGTGTAAGTGGTACAACAGGTAATATGGGTTTTGCAGAAAAGGATGATCCAAAATTTTTAAACGAGTTTGCTAATACATTTGATTCAACTATGAGTAGAAGTAGATTGTTACAAAATAAGAATTTGTTAACAGAAGAAACTTATTATAAATATCAAAAATTATTAAACACAGAATTAAATGAAAGCACAAGAAGAGGATTAGATAATATTAAATTAACTATGAAAATTTATGAAGGAGCAGATGAAGTTTTTGAACCATCTGTCTTTGATCAACTACAAACAATAGCAGCACCATTTTTAACAGAGTATATTGAGTTTGTTGAAACTGAACCATCTAAAGATGAATTAAATAAAAAAGTACAAACAATAAAATCACAATATATTTTAGAAAAAGCAGAAACATTTGATAATGTTTATGAAGATACAATAGCAAGTATTAAAAGAAGATTATCAATAAACCCAAATGTACCAGAAGGTTTTATTTTAGATGAAGATAATATTGTACAAAGTTTAACAAAATTATTAAGAGATGTAGAAGATCAAAACAATAGAACTTTTAATACTAGAATAAAAAATCGTATAGAAGAAATAAAAAGTTTAAATAGAGTTAGGAAAGCACAATAATGTCAGATCCATTATTTGATACAATGTTAGAAAAGTATGATAATCATAATTATTTTGCTGAAGCTAATTTATTAAAAAATCAAGTACAAGATAATATCAACAAAGATGTTGATATAAGTGTAGAGTTTCCTCTTGCCGAAAAAAATAAAGTAGAAGGTCAAGCAGTTCAAGATACTACTGTAAAAGTAGAAGAGCCAAAAATAGAAAACGCTAGAACAGTAACAGATAGAGCAAAAGATTTTGGTTTAGATACAGGCCAAGCTATGATTACTGGTGCAGAAAAAGCAGGTAGAAACTTTAATGATTTTATTGCAGAAGCTATTGCTTCTCCAGATACTTTAGGAGATTTTATAGGGCAAAAAATTACTGGCAATCCTGACTTTAATTATCCCGGTATTGATAAAGAAACTGCTACTAAAAATATACAAGCAGGTCTTACATGGTTTGATGAAAACTTAGTGCCAGAATTTGCTAGAGGTTCTACTGCTAATATAGAAAGAAAATATACTAACGAACTTTATGGTTCTATTTTAGAAGGTATATCAGAGTTTGCAACAGGTGCAGTTCCAGCAGCAAAAGTTGTAGGACTTACAAAAGGTATGTACGGATTGTTTGCACCTAGTGCAGCAGTAAGAGGAATGGCTTGGGGAATGATTGCTGACGCTACTGTAATAGATCCTAATAGCCAAGAATTAATAGCACCAGTAATTAGAAAGTTTGTATTAGGTTTAGATGACAATGAAAGAACTGCTTTATCAGATACAGTTTTATCTATCTTAGAAAAAAATGATCCTAATAGTGATGTTACAAATAGAATTAAAACTGCAAATGAAGGAGCAGTTATAGGAGCATTAGTAGAAGGTATTATATATGGTGCAAAAGTATTACCTTGGAAAACTTTTACAAAAGCTTTAGGTGTAGTTGGTACAGCATCATTAGCAGCAGGTAAGAAAGTAGTAGATACTGCAAAGCGTATAGAAATAGATGACAGTACATTAGGTTCTACGAATATACCTTTAAGGTTAAGACCAGAAGAAAAAAAAGGTTTAGATGTAAGTAAAGATATTACAGAAGTAAATTTAAGAAAACATAATAAAAGATTAGAAGATATGAAAAAAGGTAAGCCTTATCCGGGTGGCCCTTTAAATAAAAGAACTATATTAAAATCAAATAATAAAGATCTTCCAGAAATAGCTATAGGAGAAATAACTTTTGATGATTGGATAAAAAGAGTAAATGCAACAAGTACACAAAAACAAATCATGGAAGATAAAGGCTGGTATGGTCAAGTATTTCCTGAGTTTGAAAAAGCATCTGGTGGCAATAAAAAAGAAATGGGAAAGCTAGCAGAATCTTGGTTGTCTGCTCAACAAAATGAAACGCCTTCATCTGCTTTAAGCAATGTATTATTTATTTTTGAACAATTTAAAAGAGGTGTACCAAGAAATCAAGTAAAAGGTAAAGGGCTGCCATCAGCAAATAAAATAGCCTCTGATATAATTTATGAAGAAAAAGTAACAGGTGGATTTGGACAAAAAATAGCTGATTTTATTGATAGTGGTTACAAAAAAAATACAAGATCAATAATGGGTAATGATCCTAGTATGCCTCCTTTTGTAATTGACATACATTCTGCAAGAGATTTAGGTTTTACTGATCCAGAATATATAAATCACTTAAAAAGATTAGGCTATAAATTACCAGATAATTTAAAATTAGATTCTGGTGGGGGTGGTATAAAAGATACTAAGTATGAAAATAGAGCAAAGTTTGGTAGAGAACTTACTGATCATTTAAATAGTATTAATTGGCAGGGTAAATCAGATTGGCAACCTATGGAAATACAGGCTATTGGTTGGATGAATATGACAAGGTTGTATAGTGGTTTATCTCAAGGTGGAGATGTTAGAGGAGCATTTGCTAGAAATACAAGAAGGGTATCTATGGAAGTAGATCCGGGTGATGGCTCACCTTGGCAAAAACAATTTGGTAATGATTATAATAATCTTAATGATGCAGATAAAATAAAAATAAATAATATTGTTACTGCAAAAGCTATAGAAAAAGTAAATAAACAAGAAGGTATTACATTAGGTAATGTTGTTCATGGCACAGGAGGTTGGGAACTTTACCAAAACCCTTCTACAGTTTCTCAAGCTTTTGCATCTAAAGAGGCAGCTATTAAAGCTGGTGCAAAATTAGGTTATTTATTAAATCAAACAGAAGTATGGGTAAACTCATCTAAGCAGTTAACTAAAAATGCGAAACATTATGGTATAGATATTGTTGAAAGAGGATCAGCTAATTTAAGAAACTCTGATGAATTGAAAAAATTATTTGAAGCAATAATTGAAAATGAACCTAATGGATTATTTAGAGGTTATCAACCAATTATAGTGGATGGTGAACCGGGTATAAGAATTATCATAGATGATGTAGCAATCAAAAATTCACCTTTAACAAAAAAACAAGCAGAAGAATATATTATAAATTTTGCTAACAATAATGGTGGATTAAATAAGATTTTACAAGACTTGAAATTTAATGTTGAAACTGTTATAAATGAAGTTGAGTTAGATAAACTAAGAAATAATTGGAAGGAAAAACCAAATGGGGAAGGTTATAAAAAGTACTATAGCGAGGAGACCAGAGGATCTATTTCAAGTGGAAGCAGGGCCAATATCGATAATGACGGGGTCGAACTTACGAACATCTTTTCCAATGAACTCAGTAAAGTCAAAGGAAAAAAATAGTAAAGATACATTACTTAAAAAGACTAAAGAATAAACTACACACATACCTATTATAAATAACTAAAGGCGGTTTTAAGACCGCTTTTTTTTTGGAAAAATTATGGCTAAAACACAACTATCTATGTTTAATACTGTAGATGAGCAAGCAGCTAATGTGCAAGAACAAGTATTAGATGCTTCTTCCACAGGTGGCGTTACACAACAAGCAGAAGATCCTACACAAGATATTCAATTAGCAGGTGGTCTTAGTAGTGTTATGTTAAAAATACTAGAAGCTACAAATGTTATGGGTGGTGTAAAACAATCTGTAGAAGAAGCACCAAAAGAAGTTATGGGTAGAGTTCCTACACCTATAGAAGCAAGACTAGGAAAAGGTAAAGACATACAAGCTACTAAAGATTTTTACGCTAGAAAATTATTAACACCTGAAAGATATAAAGCATTTAAAGAAAGAGGTTTTACTGCTGGAGATGCTAGTGAACAACAAGTGTTAGATCAAGCTAATGAAGCTTTAAATTCAGATTTGTCTATGGAAGGCGTACCTTTAGCTAAAGATATGCTTCGTATGACAGAAGGTGAAGATGCTATTATTGTTAAAGAAAATAAAAAAACAAAAAAAGGTAGAACAGTAATTGGTGATTTAGATTTTAACTTTGAAAAAATACAAACCTCAGATGATATTAAAAAAGTTATACAAGCAACTAGTAATATATATAGAAAACAAACTCAAGCTGCTGTAGGTGGCACAAAAAGTTTAGATGAAACAAAAGAAGAAGCTATGGGATTATTAGCTAATGAATTAGGTTTATCAAAAAAAGTATTAAAAAGAGGAAGAGGTTTATTAGATGCTGCTGAATCTACAGCATTAAGATCTTTATTAGTAAATTCTGCAAATAAAATAAATGAGCTTACAAAAAAAATTAGTGGCACTAATGATATAGCAGCAGACAAAAGTACAGCTACTATGTTTGCATTTCGTAGACAAATGGCATTACACGCAGGTTTACAATTAGCAGCTAAAAAACAACAAACAGAATTAGCAAGAGCATTAAGTTCCTATAGAATAGAAGTAGGTGGTAGTGTTCAGTTTCAAGATAAACTAATGGATGATGTAATTAAATCTAGTGGTGGTTATGAAGAAACAGAAAAATTAGCTAAAGGAGTTCAAAAAGCTTTTGATGATGGTGGTAGTGCAGGTCTAAATACTTTTGTAGATAAAGCAACTGCATATGGTAATGCAGCATATGAAATATATATAAATGGATTATTATCTGGCCCAAAAACATTTTTTAAAAATGCACTAGGTACACCATTGTTTATGACATATCTATTAGCAGAAGATACTATTGCTGCTCTTTATGGTTCTCTAGAAAGGGGAGGTAAAAAACTTTTTAATAAAGAACTTACAGAAAGTGATGCTGATGGAATATATTTAAGTCAACTTGCTGCTAGAATGTATGGGTACATACACGCCTTTAGAGATGCAGCTTCTAATAGTGTTGAAACTTTAAAAACAGAAGCTTCTGCTGCATCAGTAGGAAGAGTAGATACTGCAAGGTTCAGAGCAATAGACTCTGAAACATTAGGTATATCTGGGCCATTTGGAGCGGCTGTAGATTTCTTTGGTAAACTAACTAGAATACCGGGAAATGCTTTGCAAGCTACGGATGACTTTTGGAAAGGTATATCTCAAAGAGCAGCATTATATGAAGCAGCAGTTAACAAAGCAGCACAATTAAAATATTTAGGAAAGTCAAACGAAGAAGCAGCACAAGCTGGAGTAGAAGTATTATTAGATCCACAGTCAATAGCTAAAGATTTAGATTATGCTGCTAACTATGCAACTCTTACAAGTGATACAGGTGCTTTAGGAAAACTTGCGAGAACTGTACAAAATTTTCCAGAAAAATTTCCTATTGGAAGATTGATTATGCCTTTTGCTACAGTTCCTACAAATGTTATTACAAGAACATTAGAAAGAAGTATTTTAAATTTACCGGGTGCTATAAAAATATTTACAGGCACTCCTAAAGAGAGAGCTAAAAATATTGCTAAATTAGGTATGGCTTCTTCTATGTTTATGGTTGTATCTAATTTATCTACGCAAGGAAGAATTACTGGAGCTAGACCTAAAGATAAAAAAGAAAGAGAAATGTTACCTCCCGGTTGGCAACCACATAGTTTTGTATTTAGGGGTGAAAATTTTCCAGAAGATAAATCTTTGTTTGATAAATTTGGTAAACCAAATGGTAATTTAGTTTATGTAAGTTATGCAGGATTAGAACCAGTTGGATTAATATTTGCTTTAGGAGCTAACTTTGTAGAGGGAGCTAGAAGAAGTAGAGATTTAAATGTTCATCAAAATAAAGCAGCAAGATATGTTTTTGCTATGATGGATTATATGGAAGAGATGCCAATGATTTCAACTTTTGGAACTATATCAAAAGCATTTCAAGAAGATGATGTAAGTATTTTATACAACTCACCATTGTCTAATTTTATAGGCCCTATACCAAAACCTTTTAGTTCTCTTGTTAGAAATATAAAAAAGTTAGAAGATACTGAATATAAAAAACCTACGCAAGAGTTTGATAGATTTACAGAAGAAGATGTAATAAGAGAAGCCAGAGAAAATAATATGGTTGATCAAGCAGGAGAACCTTTTTATGAAAATATAGGAACTCCAAAGTCTGCTTTTAATTTTAGAGAAGCTTATCATAGAATTGTTACAGCTCAAGTTGGAGATGAAGAAAGAGAAGCACAACAGTATGATGTTTTTGGTAAAGCTAAAACAAAAGGTGTTAAATTTTCAACAAATCCAGTTGTTGCTTTATGGAATATGATTACTCCTTTTAGTGTCAGTTATGGTGAAAAATTTTCAGAGCTACAAGAAGAAATAGTTCGTTTAAGAGTTCCTTTAAGTATTGAAAGAAATCAAATTAAAAATTTAAAACTTTCAAAAATGCAAAGTAGTAAATGGACGGAGTATGCAAAGAACCAACAATTATTAAGAATAAAAGGTAAAACAGTTAGTTTTGTAGAAGCATTAGAAAATTTATATTTTTCTAGATCTTACGACAGAATGAACGATACAGAAAGAAAAGCAGCTTTTAGAAGAATAGAAGGTAAATTTTATGATGCAGCAGCAGAAGAATTTTTATTTAATGAGTACCCTGAAATCTATGAAGCAATAGAAGTAAGAAAGGAATATTTAGGAGGAAACTAAGATGACAGTATCAAGTTCAACCATTAAAAACAGCTATAGCGGAGATGGTAGCACTACCGCATTTGCCTATGCTTTTAAAATATTTGCAGCAGCAGATTTGACTGTAATTATTAGAAGCTCTACAGGTGTGGAGACAGTTAAAACTATAACGACACATTATGATGTATCTAATGTTGGTGTTGATGGTGGAGGTAATGTTACTTTTGGTTCTGCTCCTGCTAGTGGTGAGACAGTTGTTATTATTCGTAATACTGCTAATACACAAACACTAGACTTGGTTGAAAACGATCCGTTTTTATCTGGTAGCTTTGAAGAAAGTTTAGACAAGATTACACACCAGTTAATAGAGCAACAAGAAGAGATAGATAGATCTTTTAAAGTTTCTCGTACTAATAGTATTACTACTTCAGAATTTGCAGACAATGCTGCAAGCAGAGCAAGTAAAACACTAGGATTTGATAGCGATGGTAACTTAACAACTATTTCCGATTTTTTACCAGCCGGAGGCGACTCTTCACAATTTACCTACAGCACTACTACTACCGATAGTGATCCCGGTTCAGGCGTTGTACGATTTAACAATACTAATTTAGCTGCTGCATCGATTGCATACATAGATGATCTAGAAGCCAATGGCACAGATGTTTCTGCGTGGGTGCAAAGCTTTGATGATGTTGCAGGTAACGATACTAACAGAGGTAGAATACGAATAAGTAAAGCTAACAGTCTAGTAGTATGGGCTGTCTATAAAGTAACGGGTGCTGTGGTTGATGCTTCTGGATATACGAAAGTAAATTTAGTGTATATAGATAGTGCAGGTACATTAGCGAACAATGATAAAGTATTTATAAGCTTTGTAGCATCTGGTGAAGATGGTGCAATACCGGGTTACTATTACAAGTTTGATTCAGGTACATCGGATGCAGATCCCGGAGCAGGTGAGATTGCATTTAACAATGGAACATACGCAAGTGCTACTGCTATTTATATAGATGATGCAGATGCAAATGGTGTTACCACTTCTACAGATGTTTTAACTTGGGATGACAGTACAAGTTCTATAAAAGGTAGCCTGATGATTTATGATATTAATGACAGGTCAACCTATGCAAGATTTAATATTACAGGAAGTTCTACTGATGCTTCTGGATATAACAAACTAGCAGTTACTCATGTAGCTTCTAATAATACGTTTAGTGCAGCAGATGAATTGTCTGTTCATTTTTCTAGATCTGGAAATGCTGGCGATACCGGGTCAACTGGATCGACAGGTTCTACTGGATCAACTGGAGCAACAGGAGCTTCAGGAACGAACTCACAATTATCTATGACTTTTTCTAATAGCACTTCTGATGCAGATCCGGGTGCAGGTAAAATAGCTTTTAATAACGGAACTTTATCTAGTGTAAGTATTTTATATATAGATGATGCAGATGACGCAAGTGCAGACATTAGTGGATATGTTCAAAGTTTTGATGACGTTGTCAATTCAACTGCAAGAGGAATTATTACTATAACAAAAGAGGGAACTGCATCAACTTATGCAACATTTAAAGTGTCAGGCACAGTAACCGATGCTAGTGGTTATTCAAAAGTTCCAGTTACTCATATTGTTTCTAATGGATCATTTTCCAACGCAGATGGTATAGGTGTACACTTTAGTTATTCTGGTACAGATGGTAGTGGTATAACAGATGTTGTATCAGATACTTCGCCACAGTTGGGCGGTAATCTTGATATGAATAGCAAAGATATTGTTACAACATCTAATGCAAATATAGACCTAGCACCTAACGGAACAGGTAAAGTAGTAGTAAGAGGAAATACCAATCCCGGCACAATAGTATTTAATTGTGAAAGTAACTCACATGGGCAAACTGTAAAATCACAACCACATTCCGCTACAGTAACTAATGTCTTAACGCTACCTCCCGGAGGTGATCAAGAGATAGTTGGTACAACAGCTACACAAACATTAACAAACAAAAGTATAGTTGCTACTCAGCTTACAGGTACAGTTGCCAATGCAAGACTAGATGCACAGTTACAGGATGTAGCAGGGCTTGCTGTAACGAATGGTAATTTTATTGTAGGAGATGGCAGTAACTTTGTAGCAGAAAGCGGAGCAACAGCAAGAACAAGTTTAGGATTAGCTATAGGATCTGATGTAGAAGCTTTTGATAGTGATAATGCAAAGACCGATGTAACACAAAGTTTTACAGCACCGCAAAGAAATGCTTTGACGACAGATAATGACGGTTCATTCGATATGAACGCAAATAATAATTTTAAATGCACTCCAAGTGGTAACTTTGCTTTGACATTCACTAACTTTGCTGATGGACAATCTGGATATATATTACTAATAAATAGTGGTGGGCATACTGTATCATTACACGCAAACAGTAAAGCAGATGCAAACTTAGCTACTACAGTAACAAGTGCAGGTACATATCTAATATCTTATGTATCAGATGGTACAAATGCTTACTTA
>Ga0181413_1000210_pt1 | contig 17439 bp, 26 predicted proteins | sample 36SPOviralmetaG_FD_130111 | JGI IMG/M metagenome (GOLD analysis project Ga0181413, IMG submission 130111) | Marine viral communities from the oligotrophic San Pedro Time Series (SPOT) site, San Pedro Channel, CA, USA - 36 SPOT_SRF_2012-09-28 | ecosystem: Environmental > Aquatic > Marine > Strait... | reverse complement strand
TCGTAAGCCAGCGGTACGTTTAATTTTTGAATGACCAAACTGACATTCGTTTACTTTCTTAGACCAGCCGTACGGGTTGTTTTGATTTTCTGGTTTATCAACTTCATTCCAAGGTAAAGGCTGTCCATGCATTACACATGATGATGAAGCATATACTACAGGAATATTAAGTCCTTTTACTTCCAGCGCTTCGACGATACGTTGTGTACCAGTAATGTTTGTATCAATATAGTGCTGTGGTTCGTCCATAGCGTGACGTGGGTTTGCATATGCAGCAAGGTGTAAGACCACATCTACATCATCAAATAATTTCTTATCAGGATGAATGTCTTGAATATCGAGTTGCATTGTGTCAACTCCATAGTCTTCTCTTAATATTCTTGCTCTTTCTCTTTTTAGTTCTACATCGTAGTAGTCATTAAAGTTGTCTACTCCTACTACTTGGTGTCCTCTTGCAGCATAGTATATTGCTGAGTGGAAGCCTATCATGCCGGCTTGGCCTGTAATAAATATTTTCATACGAAGAATTCCTCGAGTCCTTGTGGTTGGTTGCTAGTAGTGTTTAAAGCGAGATCAACTATTTCGTTCACAACTGGCTCAGCGTCTGAGTGTTGTTTCCAAAATTCAAATGCCATCTCTCTCCAATCATCTCTCATCGCAGGATCATTTTTTAGTTTGACCATCAGGTCACGACACTCATTAAAGTTAGTGTAGTCAACACCAAGAGTGCCAGAATTTTGACATTGACTAATTGGTTTACCTTGTACAGGATGAATTACATTATCACAAAAGTGCTTATGGAACAACGGTACTGTTCCTGATGCTATACATTCTGCATGGCAGTTTTCAATATTATTTCCGTAATGTTCAGCCTTTAGAAAGTAAAGATCAGAACCAAAAGCAGAACGTGCCATACGTTCCATTGCTTCATTGTTTATATATTGTGGATAAAGGTAAGCACCTTTATTTGCTTCTTCCTTTCCATATAGATCTGGTGTAAACTTGACTTCATTAAATTGTTTCTCTGGTCTAAAATGATTTTCAACTTTACGTCGATCAACTGGATTGTCTTCTTTATTATCACGATATAGAACTAATGGATACTGAATAGAAGCTTCCAGTCCTTCCAACACTGTGATAAATCCTTGTTCCATCAAAGCATCTTGGTGGAAGTCTATCATCAAGCTAGGACCTTTCCACATCGCGGTTCGACCTATCCACCTCACCATGTTGTGTTGCTGTTCTTCGATAGGACGCCAGTACTTTGCTCGGTGTCCGTCATAATCAAAGCCAAGCCCCATCTTTGTAAGTGGAGTTTCAATCTTGTTTTTTCTCATAAACTTACAGAAATCATTTTCCATACTATGAGTCATAATCACATCTACATTTTCGCATACTTCTTTTAAGTTAGCATTACGTGCAATGGATGCTGCTTTATGATCTACGTTAATAAACGCTTTGCGAATTTTCAAACTCCGTAGGAACGGGATGAAGTTATCCTGACAATCCTGAGGGTGTCCTTTTGATGGAACTGAATAGATAACAGCTAAGTCATAGTCTTGATTAATCAAGCTAGCTGTAGCTGGCCAGTCTTTACCCAGCATAAATTCTTTTTGCTCAATCTCAAGTCCTTTAGCTCTACCCCACTTCTTGTCCATAGCAGAAAATATATCAGCTTGAGTTACCTTTTGCATTTGGATTGCGCACTGAGTAACACCACAGCCTTCAGTTCCTCGGCCAAGGATAATAGCAATCTTAGTCATTAATAAATTCCTTACATTCAATTAAAACATTATGTACGTATTTATGATCGTTTAACTTACGATTTCGAGGGGAAGGATGTGGTAAGACAAAGTGATTGGCGAAACCAAGACGCTTTATATAGTTCGACACCATTGAACCCCATACAACTATCTTATCATAGTTTTCAAGACTTGTACATAATAAAGTGTGATCAAAAGTCTTAAATTTAAAATCCCATTCAGGATCAAATGACAAGTTAGTGAAGGAGACATGTATGAGATCCAGTTGATCTAACCAATTATGAAATCTTTTGTACGCAGATCCCTTTGCCTTACTCACTGCTACCTTTGAAGGATTCATTCCAACAAAGATAATTCTAGACTGAGATGAATTCATATTCAATTCCAGCTTCTTTAAACATAGATGATGTTAAAGTAAATGATTCAACCCAATGCTCAGGTATTTCCTGATTAGGCATAACCACACGTTTAACACCAACTTGAATTACGCCTTTAGCGCAATCAGAACAAACGGGTAAACCCCATACGTATAATGTAGATCCATCAAGTGATACACCATTATATGTAGCGTTGTATATTACATTTTGTTCTGCATGAACAACATACCTGTACTTAATTTTCTTGACAGCGTATCTATTCAAATCATCTTTTATTCCACGAGGAAAGCCATTGTATCCTTGAGCAAGTACTTGCCCTTTCTTTCCTATAGCAACTGCGCCAATCTTAGATGACGGATCCTTTGACCAAGTGCTTACTTCCTTTGCTAATCCTAGGTATCTTATATCCCATTTACTTGACAAGGTGAAAGTGCCTTTCATATACATGCAGGTTTTGTACTTGCCACATAATCATGCCGGGCTGAAGACCTTCATAGCTATGTGCATGACGATCAATTCTGTTTATGTTATCACATAGCAATGAAAGTACATGTCTTTGCCAAGCATAATCATTCTTGTAACCAAAGACAACATCATTCGAACGCATTTGAACTACAGCGTTAAGTACATCATCACGAATGTAATAGCTCACAGCATTTGTACATATGAAATCATTCTTTTCGTTTTCATTGTATTCTAGCCAGACAGAAGGACGATTATATACCATCGTAGCTCTACGTCCATCAGGATTTTCAATTAACTCATCAAGGACATGACCATACTGTTGGTGATACTTATCAGACCAGATAAGATGACCATAGTTTGAATTGATTTCACCATGTTTGTTTGCTGCGTATTTCCAAGCTTGTGGAACACTTTCACCAATATCATTTACGTTTGTAGACTGGCTCTCATACCAATCTAATTCTTCTTGAATATAATCATAGTTTGGTGTACCAAAGATAGCTGGTTCATCTGCAACAAATGATGCACCAATTAATTCAATAGTCTTTTGACCAGTCTTATCTATTGTGTAAGCTTCATCATTGAGTTCGCCAATAAAGAACTGGCGAATATCATGTACACTATGTAGTTTCATTGTCTACTCGCTTTGGACGATTCAGAAAGTCACGATCAGGATCTTGACCATCAATACCATTATTCATGTACGCAGCAAAGAATGAAGCATAGTTAATAATATCAATGCATGAATCTTCGAGGCTTTCAAAGTTTGGTTGGTAATCTGGATCAGATTCCATTGCTTCGAGTACTGATTGCATACGTAATACTTTTGCATACATTGTATCAAGAAGAGTTGAACAACCTCTTGGGTAATACATTGCTTGTTGTATTCTAGAGCTTGGGTTCTGATAATCATTACCTTTGTTGTTTTGTACTTCTGCAGCTTTCTGCAGAACCTTAAGTGATTCTTTACTCATAGTGTCTCCTATCTACTATAATCACGAATATAAACATCAAAATGCGTTGCATTTTTTCTTGGTGTATCTTTTGCCCAACGATGTAAACGTGGACCACGCGGCCTACACCATACACCTTGTGTAGGACGATCACGATTAATATCATACCATGGGGATTTACGATAGTTCTTGATGAAACTGTTGCGATAAGCAAGTAGTTCTTTTAGTCCAGCAATAGCAGGATCATCAAGAGTTTTTACTGTAAAACGATAATTTTCGGATGTACGATTTTTATAAGTTACATATGCCATTATGCTGCCTCCGCAATAAGTTTACAACTTTTTATAAATTCATCGAGTGTCAAATCACTTTTAGCTCGATTTGCCCAAGTAGTCACAAGCCAAACATTATCTTTAGTGTAACCTTTTGAACTATCAATTCTATCGACAGAAAAATTATCTGGATGCTTTGGTTCAAAAACAAATTTTCTTTGTGTAAGTGGGCATCTTCTGCCAGAAACTTTTAAGAGGTATTTAATGAAATCACTATCGATATTATGGTCAATAGCTTTTTTCTCCGCTCTTGTCTTAGAATCGGCTAAGCGTTGTGTAATAAATCTAGATATTTTTAATTCAATTGATATAGGTTTTCTAGACATTACGCAGCCTCCTCTTGAATGCTACGTTCTTCACGCTCAATATTCTTTTCAAGATCTTCACAGATCTCAAGTAATTCAATAATAAGCTGAGTACGAGATTTTTCTTGAATGAACGCTCTACGCGCAATGCCAGACAATGTTTTTCTCATTGTCATTGCATCTTGTATGTCTTTAATTATAATCATAGTATAGTCTCCTTCATTTCCTATAGACTATACTACCATAGTTAAAACCAAATGTACACCTTTTTGTTTTGTTTGAAAACAATAACTTAGAATTTTGTTAAGAACTGTGCTATTCTTCCTACAAACGGTAGCAACATAAGTGCCATCATAAGGTTCATACCAGTATGTGCCATAGCTATTCGTAAGGTATCACCTTTAGGCATGCCATCAGATACAAAGAAACCAGCTAACCATATGGTTCCAGTAGTTCCAATGTTAGCTCCTAACACAGCAGCAACAGCAGCCGGTAGTGGTAAAGCGCCTGAAGCAACTAATGCAATGATTGCAGTGGTTGATAATGAAGACGACTGCCAGAGCAGTGTCATTACTATTCCACCAATAAACATGTATATTGGATTGCCTAAAAAGAATTGCAGGTGGTCCATGTTACCCATTGACTTCATACCACCTGAGAATGTTTTGAGTCCAATGTAAAATATTACTAAGCCAACCAAAGCGGTTATTACGGGATTTCCTAGATCCATTTTCTTTACCTTCTTCCAGAGTTTTTTACTTGCCATGTTACGAGCCTTTTGCTAATTCTCCATGATTATCTTCATGGTTCGGTCCTACCCATCCATCGGGTTTCAATAGATCTGGTAGACCAAACGGATTAGGTCGTCCTGGCTTTACGCCAACCTGTTTATTCATATTTGCTTTATATATCTCGTCCCATGCTTTACTTGCATCAACGTTGAATACATCGAGCGTACCAATAGCAAAAACACATAGATCAATCAAGCCATCAACGATTTCTTCTGAGTTACCAGAGTTAGCAGCCTGCATAGTTTCATGTAGTTCTTCTTGACACATAAGCAAACGAAACATAAGGTACTTGTTCATAAGTACTTTATCATCTTTATTCTTTTCAAACCATTCATTGACACCATACTTCTTATGCATGTCTGTCATGTCCTGTACCCAATTAGTACTCATACTTAATGTCCTCTATTGTTTTATACATTATATCACCTTTTGCATAATAAGTAAACCCTACGAAAGAAATTCATTTACCTTTGGATAGATTACGCTAATAGCTCTGCCTATTTCTCTGGCCAGTTCCATATGTTCTTTTTGTGTCCCGTTTGCAGAACGTAGCTCGATATAATGAATCCAGCTACGAATGGTACCATTAACATAAAGCTTAGAAACTGTGTTCCCTTCTGGCAAGATTGCTCTTGCTTGTTCTTTGGCGATTCCTCGTTCGAGCGCTTCATTGTAGATCCTCTTTACATGATCGATTACAAAATTTTGTTGAGCGTGCCACCAAGCCTCTAGAGCTGCATCACCTGCTTCAACACTGTTCTGACGATTCGTATCGTCTTGTAGTCGTGCTTCTCTTAGAACAAAATCATTATTAAGATCATTGATACTAGCATACCGCTGAGAAAACTCTTGAAATGAAAACGATCTGTGTCTGAGGAACTGCCTCGCAATGTCTCTTGTCGTTGTGACTTCGATACAGGCGCTGGCCATTTCGAATGGTGACCAGTGCTTGTGTTTGATGAGGTAGTCGAGTAACTTTGTTGTTGTCTTGGTGTTAGCTTGGTTCTGTGGGTTGGAGACACGGGCACAATACGCGATGACATCTTGGATGTTGTCGAGACCCATGATGCCGAGTTCGCCTGAGTGTACGTGCCGTACAGGTTGTGAGTATGAGATGAGACGTGCATGCGTCAATGCAATGAGCCTCCCTCAGCAGACAACGTTTTTACATTATCTGAGTTATCTACAATTGCCTGAATCATATCGCTATAGTCACCTTCTGATAACATTGTCTTCCACATGGAAAGCGATATTGTGTTGAACACTGCTGCAACAGCGAGTGGTTCATTTTCAAAAAGTAAGTCATCTGCGAAGCTCATTACTTTACTATATAGTTTTTCTACATCTTGCATTTTATTCTACCTTAAAGTCCTTAAATCTTTCATTCATTTTTGTTTTGTCAAAAGTTGGAGTATCATCAACTAATCCGTCAGAGCCGCCGTCTGCGTCCTCTAACCTCATCTTGGAGCGATCTACTTTCAATGCAAACCGTTTATATTGAGTCGGATCGTTATAACGATTCTTTAATTGTTTTACTAGTATCTGACCAAGCGAGTTTAGTTCTTCGTTGGATATAAGTGCAAACATTAAATCTGCTGTTGCGGGTAATCCAAAAGACTCACTTGTGTCTTCAAGCCCAATATCCGAAGAGCCATAACCAGCACGAGTCGTCTGCGTTGCAGAGACGATCGGTACGTTGAACTCGACCGCAAGGCCGCGTATCTCTTCAGCGATTGCTTTAATGTAAGAGTATGAGTTGATTGCACCACCCATTCCTTTCATTCTACTAGATGCACAAATATTTAAATAATCAATAAAGATAATGTCTGGTATGAAGTTCTTCTTTAACTTCAGTTCATTTAACAAAGCACGGAAGTGAGATGTGTTTGCTTGGCCAGTAGGATATTCCTTAATGATAAGCTTACCGTTAGTACGAGAAGCAATAGTGGAAACCTTATTAGTTAGCATCTCTTTGGAAAGATGTTCGAGTTGATCGATCGGTACATCAAGTAGATTAGCATCGATACGTTCAGCGATTCTTTCCTCACTCATTTCCATAGTTATGTATAAGACATTCTTGCCTTGAGTTAAAGAAGCTGCACCAACATGACACATGAATAAGGACTTACCGACACCTGTGCCAGCAAGAGCGATGTTCAGTGTTTTGTTGGGGAGACCACCTTTTGTAATCTTGTTAAAGAACTCAAGATCAAATGGAATCCTTTCCTCTTGCTCATGATAGAAATCATAACGTTCACCAACATTTTCAATATAGTCGTGACCAATGTTTGTATCAAAAGAAACTGCTAGAGCCTGTGATAGAATATCTGGCAAAGCATTCTTTGTAAGAGTCTGGTGTTTACCATCAATAATAGTAATTGATTGCATGATAGCATTATAGACAGCGCGGTCTTGACACCACTTCTCTGTAGTATCAACTAACCACTTATCATCAATCTTTTCAGTATTAAATATGCTAGGAATAATCTCTACAGCATGTCGATACTGTTCATCATTAAATTTATCAGATTGATCTAACTCAATCTTAAATGATTCTTGACTTGGTAGTTTATTATACTTCGCAACGTACTTAGCTATCTCTTTAAATAGTTGTTGGTAAACGCCTTCAAAATAATCTGGTTGTACAAACGGTAATACCTTACGCGTATACTTCTCATTGGTAAGAAGATTGCGTAAGATAGTTTGTTCAATGTTAATATTATTCACGTTCGGATAGTTCCTTTATGCGTTTATATGCGTTCTGCAATTGTTCTTGTAGATCTCTTACGTTCTTTTTTAAAATATCAACTTCTGTCATTGGAACCTCCTGTTTATCATAATTTATTATAATATAGTTTTTCTAGAAAGTAAACAACTATTCTCATCTAAGAAGTTTTTCCTGTTTCATTTAGTGTTGACATCAATATGCTATGTAAGATATGACTAGCTGTTTTATCTAATCCAGGATCACCAGCCTTTACCCATTCAATAGGTGTATATTCTAGACTGTAGTCAAACTTGAGCTCTAGTGTTTCTTCATTTATCTTAATGCTAGTGTAGCTGATATGACAACTCGAGTAATCACCCTTAAGTATTTCAATGTGCCAGAACTCATCTTTTTCAGGGATTAACTTATAGTCTCTGTTCTCTTGCCACTCTTCAGTTATTTTTGTTTTCACCATAAACCAACGTCCCATTTGCCAAATTAGTTTTTATTAAATCTTCGAGTATAATTCCAGCGTAGTCCTTAAACTCTGGATCTTCTGCACTTAAGTTATCGATAGGTGTTTGACGGATTGCTAACGTAAACGCTAACTTATTATTTACTCCATCAAACTTTACGTTACCATATGCACATGTAGTACCTTTGTATTTTCCTTCACGAAACTCAACTTCCCATGCTTGTTCATTATCAACAGCATCCATCTTATGAAGTACGTAGTGGATTCCTTCGCTTAATTTATCTAAGTTAATCATTTTGATAAACTTTTACGTAGTTCAGATCCTTCAAAGTTTTCCATTGCTAGATACTTCGATAGAACAGGATTCTCAGGATCTAACCTATGAACTTCCTTAGCTAGGTCTGCAATCATTTCATAATCTAATTTTGTTTTAATATGTTTACCCATTATTCTTCCTCAACAATAGCATCTGGATCCACTAAAGCTTTATGTCCAATAGAGAACTGCTTCATAATAAAATCTTTGAAATCTGTATTCTTAAATACTGGTTCCCAGAATTGTTCTTCAAGAGTTTGTGCTTCACGTACTTTACCAGATGTTACTTCACCAGTTGAAGGATCTACAGACTCGTACCAACCATTACTTGGTTTTTGTACATATCCTCCAGCCATAGCAACTTCAAGTAAGCCAGAATACTTTTCTACACCGCCGTCCCATGATACTGAGATAGGAATTTTAGATTTTTCTTTTACATAACGAGATTTCTCTACATTAATAACAAAGTCATAACCAGTTACCTCGGTACCTTTCTTATTCTGCCGCCGACCAAGAATCCAGATATTATCTGCTGAATAGTAGATACCCGTACCACCAGAGACAATAGCTTTGGGAAACAAACCAATTTCTTGATAAGTATGATTTACAGCAAGCAATGGAATACTTTTCATGGCAAGATATGGTGTTGCCATACGGAACAAACCTTTTAGTGCTTTTGCTCGTGACATATCAGCAACTGACTTTTCATTCAGTGCATCTTCCATTTCTTTCTTTGAAGCAAGGTTACCAATCGAATCAATTACTACAATTACATTTTCACTACGATCAATTGCTTCAAGCTGGTTGATTAGATCAAACTTAAGTTCTTCTACATTTGTGATTGGTGTATGCAAAACACGTGTTGGATCAATATCAAATTGTTCAAAGTAAGATTGTGGTGAACCAAACTCGGAATCATAAAATAGCATAACAGCATCTTTATGCTTATCTAGATATGCACCAGCCATAAGTAATGCGAATGATGTTTTAAAGTGTTTGGACGGACCAGCCAGAACAGTAAGTCCTGAAGCAACACCGCCGTCAACAGAACCAGATAGAGCAACGTTTACCATAGGTACCTTCGTTGCAACCTGTTCTTTGTCATTAAAGAATTTAGAATCAGCCAACACATCTGTTGACTTAAGCTTTGAATTCTTTTTTAGTTTATCCATAATTGACATTTTGTTCTCTTTCTCTGTCGTCTAGTTCGTACTGTTTACGATACTCATTGTTTATTCTAATACATTTTTCAACAATTGTAAACCCCTCATCGAAATTTACTAGAGCCGCTGTGTCTTTTGGAAAACAAGCACCACCGTATCCTTGCTTTAAATCTGGACCAGGCACCTTAGTATGCGAATGTCCAATACGTGAATCAGTACCGATAGCCTTAACGACTTTATTAAATGTTTGTCCTTCACGACGAATTGAATCATATAGCTGATTGAAGAACGTGACCTTCAGAGCTAAGAAAGAATTTACACCATACTTTACAAAGCTAGCTTCTTTTGTAGTCATCTTATATACAGGACAAGGTGTACACAAGCTGTACTCATCATAAATCTTTTCTAAGAAACTTGTACTTATTTCGTTTCCACCAAACACATGAAACTCTGGACGAATAAAATCTTCGTTAGCAGATTTTTCTGTAAGGAACTCTGGATTGTAAATAAGATTGTATTTCTCAAATTTATCAAAGAAAGTAGGAACAACAGTCGACTTAATTACAATAGGAATATCAGGACCAAGAGCTAAGACCACTTCAGTTAAGATCGAATCATCAATGGATCCGTCTTCACCAAATGGTGTAGGTACACAGATAAACGCAACACTGTACTTTGTTATGTCAAGTTCATGTACACTATTACCATACTTTGGATCTATAATAGTCTTTTCTAACTTAGGATGATTAAATCCATAGTCTACAGCTTTGCCAACAAATCCGTGGCCTACAATCACCATCTTCATATTATATACTTTCTCTTTCTGCTACGCGTCTACGTAGGTCACTACTGCTAAATCTATGTTCACGTTTGTTGAAATAAAGACGAATACCTTTACGTCGACATTCTTCCTTGCCAGTGAAGTCTTTTTCTCGATACTCTTCACCTAGTATTCTTACACTTATATCAAACATTTCTAATATATCAATAACATCATTTTCATCTTGATAACAAACAATCTCATCAACATATTTTACTCCAGCTAATTGAACATAACGTTCCACTAATGTTTGCACCGGTGCGTTCTTGTCATCTCTGTCAAGAGAAGGATCTACTTGTAAACCACATATAAGATAATCACAAACTGTCTTAGCTTCACGTAGCATAGCTACATGGCCAGAGTGTAATAAATCAAACGTAGATAATGTTATGCCAATTGTTTTAGCAGGTTCCATGTTTCCTCCCATGTTTTAACTTGGTGTATGCCTTGACCGGCTGAGGCAAGAGCACTAGCTAGTTTATAGTCATTTCCACCCGGTTCCATCTTATCTCCAAAGAACTCAATACGATCGTTCTCTAAATCAAAGTCACGTGTTATCTGCGACTTATCACAACCAGGTAATGTAATATCGATTCCAGTATCACCCGCAACTTCAAATGATATATGTGGGTATCTTTCTTGCATTGTAGTTGCAATCTGTGCACGTTCACTTTGGTGTTCATCCCATTCTTTGTACATAGCTCTTTCCTCGAGTGTATTGTTTCTTCCTAGGATACTAAAGTTTACAAGACCAGGTCGTTGATCAAAGTGCATGCCAGTTTTTGCAGAGAACTTTGACTTGAGTATATAATCTCTTAGATCGAACTCTACGTCTAAAGGTAGTGCAAATATTCCAGAATACAGGTTTTTACTCTGTTCCCAAACATCGTTTCCTGAACAATTATAAACCTTTACGCATAGATTGTAAATACCAAATCCTACTTGTTCTAAAGTTTTTATCCTATCAGAACCAGTAACAAGATAACATGCGTTATGCGTAGCAAAATGCTCAAACCAACTTGAAAACTCAGGATCCATCTTCGACCTACTCGCGGTTAAAGTACCATCCACATCAAATATATACTTACGCATAGCCTACTGTCTCTCTCTGTATATCATTATGATTAAACTCTGCCCAATACAATTCAAAAGCAACACCATCTTTTAAACATTCAAATTGATGATAAACGCCTGGCTTGACTTTTGTGTATTCACCTGGTTCTAGTATTGTTTCATCAACCAAGTCATAATCATTTTGCCACACACGAATAAGCATTCGGCCAGACTCAACATAGAATCCATTCCATTTGAATTCATGAAGATGTTTGGAGCAAACACCACCTTTATTCATTTCAATTCTATGAAACTCAAGAACACCATTCATTTCAATCTGTTCTGTAAGTCCCCATACTTTACCTGCTTTCATGCCATTTCCTTGCATCTTCTGGAGTGTTAATTTCTATTCCATTCCATTCTACACTAGTTACGCCGATTTGTACACCATTTTTTAACCATCGTAGTTGTTCTAGTTGTTCGATCTCTTCTTCTTTTTCTATTGGAAGCCTCGGATACAACTCTAACATATTTCTTTTATAACCATATACACCTAGGTGCCAATCTCCGTATCCTGTTATGCCTCTCCCAAACCAAAGTGCCTGATCTCCAGCTCTAATCATTTTTACTGAGTGAGGATCATCTTGCTTATCTTTTGGCATAGGTGTCCATACGGTTGTTACTTCATAATTTTTTAAATGCCAATGAACATTGTTTATTATTTCTGGTGTAACGTCTGGCATGTCACCTTGTACATTTATATATTGATCATAGTCTAGTTTTTCTAAGGCAGCACCAGCACACCGCTCGGTTCCATTACTGAATTCTCTGTTGTCATATATCACATGCTTGAGTGGAATTGCATGTGCAACAGATCTATGATCAGTAAGTACATACGTATCAAATCCAGACTTAACGCAAGCATCGTAAACTCTACGAATCATTGTCGTTCCACCAAGATTACATAACGGCTTACCCGGAAATCTACTCGATTCATATCGAGCAGGTATTAGTATTGCAGTTGACTTCAAATCAAACCTTCCAAAATTTCTAATACTTCTTTACTACTATCTGCTATGCCAATATCGATAGCGCTCTTTACACATGTTCTTGTAAAATCTAAGCTGAATCTATTGCCAGTGCTATCCATTCCTGTGTTTATTAGATATACGTTACAGTTCTCATTGGTTATTTTATCCATCAGCATATCACTATAAACTTTAACTGGTCGTGGCATAAACGGAGATCCGTAACAAGGAGAGAATATTTTCTTTATCTCATCGTTACCAGCTTCTGTTCCTGGCATTTGACTTGTGTAACCACTTTCAAAGAAACGTCTAACCGTATCACCACTTATTTTACTGACAGGCGGAAACCGGCCGGTTGCATCCATAGTTAAGAAGAATATGTTGTCGGGATGACCAAACTGTTCTTGATCAATCCAAGCGTTGCTAACACAATCTATAGGATAACTTAGTCTTGCGTTTGCTGCTCCAGGATTTTCTACTACAAGAGTTTTTTGTTTCCTTGCTTCTTCAACAGCATTAAAAATAGTTGGGTGAGTCTCTTGAGTTAATCCTTCTGACTTGGCATAACAGCCAGTTTCTATAATACGAATTCCTTCATCGTTCCATGATACTTCATCGTCAGATATAAGACGAAACTTTGGATCACTACTCAATGTTGTCTTGCCAGTGCCACTCAATCCAAACATAAGGTTTGTTTTATTTTCATAAGTAAACGCTGCACAATGCATAGGAAGAATATTTTGATCTGGTAGTTCAAATCCTAAGATACTAAACACGCCTTTTTTAATCTCACCTAAGAACGTTGTGCCAGCAATAAGCATGATGTGTTCATTTAGATTCACGGCAATAGCTGGTGGAGTATTCATCTCAGTGTTATGCAAGATAGTCCAGTCTGCACAGTGATCATAAGGATTATCAACTACAGTAAACATATTACGAACAAACTGTGCGTGGCGATCATCATTTGTTTCTACACGAAAGCACATTCCAGATGTATAAAATACTAAGTTATGATCTAAATCATACTCATCGAAATCAAAATAAAATTCCCAGAAGTATTTTTCTTCGCCTATCTTATTGTACTTAGGCCTAGACAAATCAAGATGTGTTGTTCTAGATCCGTAATGTACTTTTCTTTCAGGACTTCTTCCTGTAGGTTTAGTTGTTATTTCTATGTTGGGCATAACTAAATTCCATTATATTTTCTATTACGTTATCAAAGTCAGTGAGCTTGAGCATGTTTGGGCCATCAGATGGCGCGTTGTCTGGATCGGCATGTACTTCTAAGAAGAAATTAGATACGCCAAGAGCAGCAGCAGCACGAGTAAGACCTGGGACCCAAGCACGATTGCCACCTGAACTTTTACCGCTTCCACCAGGTTTCTGGCACGAGTGTGTTGCATCAAATACAATCGGAACGCTATAGTTATCAAGCATGTACTGCAAACCATTAAAATCGACAACAAGATTATTATAACCAAAACTCGTTCCTCTTTCTGTTATCCAGACTTCTTTAGCTTTTTTAGTCTTAGATAATATTCCTTCTACGTCCCATGGTGCCAGAAACTGGCCCTTTTTAATATTTACAATTTTGTCAGTTTTACAGGCTTCTACAATCAAGTCAGTTTGCCTGCATAAGAAAGCTGGTATCTGTAACACATCTACAGCACCGCCACTTCCTTGATATGATAAAGATCTAATTTGATCTACAGTATGAACATCTGTGAGAATCTTCAAACCCGGTATCTCATGCTTCAGATCAATAAAAGCATGTAGTGTTGGTGGTAAACCAAGACCACGTACACCATCTATTGATGTTCTATTAGCTTTGTCAAAACTTGCTTTAAAAATATATTCTACACCGTACTTATCGCAAATCTGTTTGCAATGTTCAGCTATTTCTCCTGATCTGCCTATGCTCTCATGTTGGCAAGGTCCTGCAATAATTCTCATTTATCCATTCCTATAAACATATTCTAATGCACGATCGGCTTCTACTTCCATAGGCCGGCTTTCGTACCAGTTACCAGTTTCTTTATCAAACTCTTTACACAGCATAGAAATTTCAGATGTTGTGATTGGATAGCTACGTTTGATTGCGTTACCCGCGATTGCTACCATGATTTGATACATCTTACTGTACCATCCTGTGTTACTTATAGTCATATAATCTGACGCCAGTTTCTTTGGCCAGAACGGGCAATCGTGGTAACTTGACCACACAACATTATGATTATCCATTTGTGACTTACGATGTTCAATTACTTGCTTTGCCCATTCAGGTGGTAATCTATCTATGAAGTTATTAGAGTGCTTCTTTTCTTCATATGGATACTTAGCCATAAGTTCTTCAGGATCTATAGGATAACCAACATGATTACTAAATATGAAATTGTGAGAACCAATGTAACTACCAGGGATGTAATACATCCGAGACAAGTCCTTAGTCTGCTTATCTCCGATGTCTCCGAGATCTGAGTTAAGTGCGTACCAGAAATGTCGAATTCGTACTCCATCAACTGGTCCTGTAAGTGGAAAAACAAGACGAAACTTCGGTAGATCACGAGTGGAACTAGCAGTACTATAACAAATAAATTTATGTTGGCCAAAACGATCCAGAAGTTCATTCTCTAGATCTCCTTTAAATTCATGATCATCAACGTCAACAGCCGCCCAAGCTCCCCAGCTAAGTACATTTCTGTTGGCCCGAGTAGTTCCTTCCTCATACGTAGCCGGTGATATAAGTTGTGCATCTTTTTTTCCTTTTAAAGGTTGTTCTGCTAATTTATATAGAAACTTTTCAAAGCTTGTCCATTCACCGAAGTCAAACCTCTTATGAGTCTTGTTGTCAAACTGACTATTAAATACTGTAACCGTATAATACATTACGCAAAGAAATCCTCCAATGTAGCAACCGGCTCGTCTGACCAACCTACAGCATCGAGGATTGGGCGGAGCGGTTCAATAAAAGTCTTATCAAACATTATACCATAGTCTATATAGGTTTGTAAACCAATTTCTTTCGGTAAAATGCCAGGAAATGCAATAACATTTTCTCTGATAGGATTAGGAGTCTTGAGGTAACAGAACTTAATCTTTTCACCATTCTTAATTGTTTCATATTTACGACCAAGCGAGTTTTGCTTGATAGCATTATTATATAGTAATGAGCCACGGACATGTATTGGACAGCCTTTACTATATATGTTCTTACGGTCTTTCCATTTATCGATCTGAGTAACTCCGCGAGGAAAGGAGATGTTTTCTGGTGGGAGTGATGAGAACTCATTACGGAAATTACGGATAAATTCTTGTACGTCAGATTCAGAACCTTCGATAATAACCTTAAAGATGTCTTTGAACTTGTTACGAACAACTTCTGGTGTAGAAGACTTGATAGCTTCGATACCCATCATCTTAAGTTTTGGTGTGGCGTACTGTACACCTTCAGAGTTATGTACGTTAAGGATGTATCGTTTCTTTGCTGTCCATATACCACGATCGGCAATAACCTCACGATCCATTTCCATACGAGAGGTGTAGCCATTCATCATATAGAAGAATTCCTGATAGGTTTTATCAAGGACAGGTTTAAAATGATCTGAACAGATTTTATCGAGGAACTTGACTGGATCCTTTGGCGCAAACTTGTTTACAACTGGACCCATGTTAATATAAACGGAATCGGTATCAATTGCAATAACGTAGTCTTTGTTGCTACCAAGTAGCTTTTGCATTTCTTTGTTAATTGCTTGTTCAGCCCAACGGATAACTGTTTGGCCAGTAAGTGTAACTGATTCAGCCAAAGCGTTATCGAAATACTTAAAGTATTTGTTAGCCAATGCACCATACAATGAGTTAAGCAGGATTTTGATAGCCATCTGATTATTTTCAAGCTGGTTTATTGTAGATTCCAGAGCTTTGTCTTTTGCTTGCTCATACAACGATTGTGTCTTGAGCATTTTCTTTTTAATAACTGTACGTTCAGAATAGTAATCAACAATCAGTTCAGGTATGATACCTTGAGACTTTTTAGTAAATGGTACACCAGAAGCACATATAGCATAGTCTTTGCATATTTGTTTATTGCGATCATGATCCAAATAATAATCAGGTCCTTGAGGAAACCGATAAGTGTAGTCTTTATATAGAGTTTCTGGTGATATGTTTTGTTGTACAATAATATTGGGATACAGAGAATTCAAATCAAAAGATACAACCCAATCATGTGCACCAACTTGTGGATCCTTTACATAACCACCAGCAATAGACTTACGTTCATTATCAGGATTGCCAAAGACAGCATATGGAACATTTTTAATTTGATTTATTGGTGAAACAATGTTCTTACTAAGAAGCCGACGATAGATAATAGATTCCCATATGTTTGTTACACCAAACACAGCATTTAAGTTAACACCACCTCTGTACGCCATCGTTAAGGCAAGAGAGATAAGCCCCATCTTCTGGTCAATACGATCTACAAGTTGTACGTCTTTAATATTATAGTCAATAAACTTTTGGTGATCTTCTTTATATAACGTGTACAGATTACCATGTTCTTCGTAAGATAACTTACGTTCACCAAGAACTACGTAACCAATATGATCAAGCTTATATGATTCTTGATTGCCATACGAATATCCAAACTTTTGAAATAACTCGAGATAATCAGCTGTTTGAATACCAACCAATTCGAAAGTTAATAACTCACGCTGCATTTTTCTGACGGTACGTTCGTTGACCATGTTCCAAGGAGATAACCGACGTGCTGCTTCTTCGGATCCGATCAGGCGAATACGATTTACAAGGTATGGAATATCAAAGAAATCAGAGTTCCAGCCAGTGATAACATCAGGATAGTTCTTTGTCCAATAACCAAGAAACTTGGC
>Ga0181413_1000209_pt1 | contig 17446 bp, 13 predicted proteins | sample 36SPOviralmetaG_FD_130111 | JGI IMG/M metagenome (GOLD analysis project Ga0181413, IMG submission 130111) | Marine viral communities from the oligotrophic San Pedro Time Series (SPOT) site, San Pedro Channel, CA, USA - 36 SPOT_SRF_2012-09-28 | ecosystem: Environmental > Aquatic > Marine > Strait... | reverse complement strand
TTTCGTGTTTTCTCGGAAAGGCAACTTGAACGAATTGTTCTCTTTCTTTTTCCATATCTCGCATACCCCGGCATGAATGAGTTTCTTCAAATCCCTGTTATTACCGAGATACAGGTCTTTCACCTGTTCTTTAGTTACGTGTTCAATACACGGCTTGTCATATGAGTTGTAGTTTATGGTGTAGTTGTTGATTGTATTGTGGCAGTTGGTGTTATTGTTCGTCGTGTTATTGTTATTGTTATTGTTCGTCGTGTTATTTGTTGTATTGATATTCCCTCCAGAATGCTTCAATTGACACCTTGCCATGTGTCTTTTTAGGCTATCCACACGAGAGAATGTAATCTCACAATACGGGCATGTTGTGCTATCGTCTGTCTCTTCGGGCAACTGCGGTGGTTGTGTTTCGACAACAATCGGTTGGCAAACTACAGGAGGAGGCTTACAAGATGCTTTCAATTTGTGACGATATTTGGCTTGTCTATTTGTAAAAGAAATCTGGCAAATTTCACAAAAAATGCCCTTTGATACCGTAACGTTTCGCGTTACGTTCGTGTAAATTCTGTCACTTTTCGTTACGTTTTCATCCTTTTTCGTTACGTTTTCGTTACACACCGTTACGTTTTCTACGGGTTTGCATGGATTTTTCCGGTTCATATGTCTTTTAAAAGCGTCCAGTCGACCTGTCTTAAATCCGCAAAATTTACATTGGTGCATGTTTTCCTATTTACACATGTATAAGAATTTATTTAGTGAATAGTCGCACGCACTGTTTGATTGATAGTTTTTATACATTTACTCAACACATTTCCAACACACTCTTACAAAAGTGAACAACACAATTTATGAACACATTTCTTTATTATCAACACATTTTTTATTTAACAATTAAAAAGTCAACACATTTTAAGATTATTTATCAACACAATATATAATCTCCACCACCACCACATGAAAAAAAAAAGCACAAGCCATTTTTTTTCAAAAAGTATTTCAGTTTTTTTTTCAACGACGAAGAAAGGTTTCCAAAATCGTGATTTTCTGCTCCTGAATCTGCTATCAATCAGTACTTTCATTTATATATATATTAACTTCTGTGAAAGTAACAGAGAAAAACTGTGAAAATTCACTTAAAACTATATTGCGTTATATAGTCACTGGAATGTTCCGAATTATAATTGATTCAAGAGAACAAAAACTCATCACTAACTTTCAAGAAGAAGAAATAACTACTACTTCTCTCTTTGTGGGAGACGTTGCAATCACAGATGGCGACGATAATGTAATTTTGATATTTGAAAGGAAAACATTGGCAGATCTGAAATCTTCGATTTTCGATGGCAGATACAAAGAACAAAAAAATAGGCTCACTAACAACTTCTCAAACAAACAAATACTCTATCTCATCGAAGGATTCCAAAAGTTTCAAAATCTTGACGACATACTCATGTCAACCTTGATACACTCTATATTCCGAGATAACATACAAATTTTATTTACGAAAGACCCTTCAGACACCGCAACAGCAATCAAAGCAATTCACAAACGCGTGTGTAAAAATCCCTCTTATTTTATTGACGAAACGCAAAATAAACTCACGTGTTACTCAAATCCGATTTTAATGAAACATAAGAATGATCGAGACATTCAAATCAACATGCTCTGCCAAATTCCTGGAATATCAAGCACCACGGCAAACGCTCTTATCGAAGAATTTGGAAACATTCAATGTATAATGAACTCAATATCAGATTCAACAAATTTAATACATGATTTCAAAGTTAACAAAAGAAAAATAAATAAAGTTGCAACACTTAATTTGAAAAAACATTTACTTCAAATTGAAACATGATATTGAATGATCAAATACCGATAGTTTCGCAATTTTCAGGTAATGCACCAGATTTTTTTTGTGATTTTGAATTTATGAACGTTACTAAATTAATTTTGCTTAAATTATCGGCGTCGATAAATTGGTCTAAATTTAAGTAATCTATGTAGTCGATGATCAATATTCGGCTTTCATCAATCAAGTATTTTTCCACATTTTGTAGGGTTGAAATAGGGTAGCTGTCTTCTATCAGTTGGTCTACTAATTTGTCGGTCAAATAGTTATCATGGCAAACGATCAAACTTTTATATACAGATCTTGAGGTATATATATCGTCGATATGGATTTTATAATCCATAATATAATCATTCTTTGGCGCTTTGGCTTTAAGTACGTTTCAAAAAAATGTCATTCCTTGTATTCGAACTCCGGCATTATGCTGCCAACTTTTGTATTTTCCGCTTCGTCCAAAAGAGTGCCTATCAACGAAGTCTGTTCTGTCGAGTAATGATAATCCTGCTTTTTGGACATCCTGCAAACCCCCGGCCGTTGCTGCGGAACTGACCACTCTAATCCCTTGATAAGAACCATATTATCGTCCGTCTGCATGTGTTTATCTTTACTTCTAAGACAAGCATATTTCAATTGATCCATATTCCTCGCACTTATTATCTTAGATAAAACGTGCTCATCTTCCAAATCTTTGCACGTGTAGCCGTCCACTTCAACATTTTCTTGTTCTTCTAAAGTCGTGCTGTTGACATGTGGGCGCGATACTTTAAAGGTCGTAGAGGACGGTACTAATCCGGAATCAGTCGGACCAGCCTTGTCTCTACTGAATTGACCGTCTAATTTTTTCTTGATATATTCGGAGTACTCTTCATTCGTTGTCAAATAATCCTTCAAACTCGAAACGTCGTTACCGAACTTACTCAATTTATACATAAGAAATTCTCTATTATCATTAGACAGCTTCTCGTCTGGATATATATCCGAAAACGTCTTCGACACGAGTTTGGATAAACTTTCGTCATCTATGTCGGAAATTGCCTTTTTATCACTTTCTTCCGATGACAGACTTGGTTCTTCGGATTCTTCGTCGATATTATTAGCCTTTAAAAATTTTGCCAGAATCTCATGATACTTTGACTTGTTTCCCAGCACTTCCTTTACGTCATCACTAGTATACCTGTCGACTTCTGAAAATTCGTCATAAAATGCGTGTAACTCATTGGGAGACGGCTTTTTGCCATTCGAGTCTTCGAATGCCTTGATAATCTCTGCAAATCTTTGAAATCTGCCCATCGTACTCTTCTCGATCTCGGAAAATTTCTCTAATACTCTGTGGTTCGCTTTATTCCATTTTGATAAACCCCACATTAATATGACAACAAACACGATAATCAATAAAGTATACATGATGATATCTTTTGATATTTCAATATATTTTTTTCATCGCAAACGTTAATACAATTTCCAGTTTGTCAGTTTCCCCGACATCGTAAGATTGGGCGTCTGTGGAAACTCCTTATCAATTAAATATTGTCTGATAGTCTTCACGTGCTCCACAACGTTAACTCCTTGTTGGCAAGTAACTATGAATGCGTCAGTCAAAGCACCGTTAAAAATCTTTAAATCAGAATTGTAACAATCATAACTAACCTGCTCGTCTAAGCAACCTGATATTTTTATCACATTCGCCTTCGCTTCTTTGTAATCCCCGTCTCTTTCAAGAGACCCCCTCTCAAAGTCATAATTATAACACAAATTCATATTCGTGCCACTATGGCAACAGTCGACAAGGCAAAATAATTTACAATCTGCCGGTAGCCGATTCACGAAGAACCTCTTCATCCATCTATCAGATATCAAACCATTGATGGCATAGTCAACCGGACACAGATATTCACTCTTCCGGTCTTTTTCCAAGTAACTCGACTGCTGCGTACCATGACCACTGAAATGAAAGAACAATTCAGCCCCCGAATTTCTGCGAGCAAACGTTACCATATTCAGCAAAGAGGACTCTATGCTTTCTTTCGTAGCAGTCTTCGAATTCAAAATGTTCACATCATCCGCCTTAAAGTTATACTTCCCCATGAGAACCTTGCTGATGCGTAAGAGATCGCTCTCACATCCTCTCAAATCATTGTTTCGGTCATTATCCTCGTTGTAGTTGATACCTACGAGTAGCGCTAGCTTCGGCCTGTCCTCTGTGAACACTATAGCAGAATCCTCGCGACCATCGCATTCTTCCTCAGTCGCGACATCACATGAATTCAGGGGGTATTCCGAGGTATTCGTATCAGGAAAGAATAGACTTAATATGTTGCCCATGCAAAGCTTTTTTATTTTACTAACTTAAAAGTAGATTTACCGAATATTGAACTCGGTTTTGAAATTAAAAAATGTTGTCATCAAAAAATGATTAATCCCTATCTATTCCCACAAACGACATGTCGAGTATCCCAACATTCCTAGATCTGCCAGGCGCAACACTTCTTGCTGAATATAGCGAAACGCCTGATCTGAAACACCGCCGTTGAACCCCAGCTTCTCCCGCAAAGTAGTACCCCGCGATGGCGCATCAAGTGCTGTTATCCATTCAGGGCTTCTATTCGTCGAATAGGAAAAGCCAACGTCACCAAGGTCCATCCTTTCGCTATTCGACTTCCCTTTGCGCGTTGTGTTGTGGATTAGGGGAAAACCCTGGTCACCACTAAAGGATTTTTTATGATGACATCGGACAAATAATCACGATAAATGGAAAATAAGAGGGTCAAATCAATAGACCTGATCCACTCAATTATTCTCGATAAAGATTCATCCACACAAATTGAAGAAGAAATTCACAAAATATTCCACTCCGACTTAAAAAAATACTCACAAAAAATTCGCTCGATTATTTTCAATCTCAAATCTAGTTCAAGGTTCAGAGAAGACATACTTACAAAAAAAATCCCAATCGAGGACGTGCCAAACATGTCACCCGCTGAAATTGACTCGACTTTATGGGATCCAATCTTCAAAAAAACAATCAGGATACGCGAAATGAATGCAATTATAAACAAACTCGCTGCATAATATTCACAATTCCCAGGTTAAATACCAACCTCGCTTCATACCTCTTCATGTACGCCGTTGAAAATACAACCATCCCCAACGAAACAAAAGCATATTCCACACGACGCGATTCTAAATACATGGCAGGTACCAAATAATAAGTAGATGATAGAAATTTGAAATCAATTTTCAATAACTCTAAACTCCATTCATACGACAATATCAACAATGTCAACACGCTGTAAGAATGATTGAGGTTATCGACGTCCAGCCGACTTAATATTTGGAACACTACAAACGGCAAATACATCATTCTGATCAACACCCAAGATGTATTTCTACACAACAACGTAATTCTATTCTTAAACACCTGATTTAACGAGTTGAAAAATGTTGTCCATTCTAACATCGCTAGAGGCACAAACAATGGTATCAAATCATGGTCGAATGCACAACCCGATAACAAATGTAAAGTCACTAAATGATGAATTATTAAGCTATCGCGTCGAACGTTCTGAAATATCGAGAACGTATCTATGAATGTGTACGCGGCCAAATAATAGACCATGACAAGATTATCAATGTTGAAAGACAATGCATGAGATATCACCACGAAGCCGGTTGAGGCGACATGCACACATGGATGCATGATAACTTATATTTTATGTACATTTTTCATGGGTATATCACACGCGCTCATCAACGGTCAAACTCTGATTCATCATCGTAAGTAGCATAAGGCGGATCTACGCGACGCTGCTTCGGTTGTTCCCCCCCTTTATTCTCACCACCCCGCTTCTTGCCGCCTGTCGCGAAAGGGGCCCGAGCCGGGGCTGCTCCCTTCTTGGAAGGCATCGTTCTCATACGTTCAGCGTTAAAAAACTTGTCACCGAATTTTTGTTCAAGCTTGCATGTTCGCTCTTTGCCTGTATGGGTCGTAAATGACAACATCACATCTTTATCTTTCGGTTTGCCACGGTCAATAATGAACCGATCTTTGAGTATATCAAATCCAACAGGTCCAAATAGTTTCGCCTCAGGCTTACCGAATGGCCAGGCGCCAAGTGGAACCTCCTTTTGTTGAAACAAAAAATCCCTCTCAAGTTGTGTTGCAGGTATAGAACTTAAATGTCCATCATCGAATTTCACAAGTAATTCATGCCGCTTACTGGAATCCAATATAAAAGCAGGAATCGAAGTTATCACTCCATGCTCTACTGTCAACCCATGAACAATCTGGCAGAATTTCTCCAGCTCGGTGCACTTTTCTATCCACAACTCTGTCGGCTGTCTGTCACTGAGATAATCAGATGGCGCGGGGAAACAGCTGTCATTCTCGCTCGGGATTCCATCAGTTTTGAAGCCCAACTTCAACTTAGGGATTTCGAATTTTTTGCCATCGATGATATATCTTTTTTGAATCGATGGAATATCCCACCAAATTGAAGAACGTTCTTTCAGGGCAAAGATGTCAATTGTGCCCGCTTTTTCTAAGTGAGTAAGTCGAAACACGAAATTCGCCAGCTTTAATTCGCCTTCACGATCACTGTCGGTCGTCGCGCTTAAATCCCCTGCGTCCTTCGCGCTTGAAAACAAATCATCGAAAAACCGAGAAGTGGTTATACCCGATCCAGGACCTTCGATCTTCAACTCAAATCGATCGAATTCATATTGGTAATAAACAGGGACCTGGTCTTCACCAGCAAGAAATATACTGTCCGTGTATGTATACGTGTCTCCAATTTTATCCCATCGTTCGTTAAATTCATGCAATTTAGTCATCAATCCAGACAATCCGTCTTCTTTGTAAGCCTTCGACTTTAAGATCTTTTTAAACCACTTAAGCAATTTCCCTTCCTTTTCCTTGTCGGTTGCCTCAGTCTGAGTCACTGGTACTGGCTGAGTTACTGGAGTTGCTTTAGCTTCGGCCTCGTCCTTTCCAGCCTTCGCTTTTGAAGAAGGAAGAAATTGCGATGTGTGGTCATCTATGCCGACAACTGCGAACTCTTGACCATGATAAAATGCCATTTGGGGACCATCATAAAATGACATTTCCTTGTCAACAGAAAACTCAGGCCTCTCGTTCAAATTATGTACTCTTAGCACAGCCGTAGTTGCGACCATGGCACATTGGAATTCAAACGTATCCTTGCGATCCTTGCGATCTCCATCTTGAAACCAACCCCAATGAAATGCAAACAAAAAAGCCTTTGGACGTGCCAAATCTTGTAAACTATCCGGCCAATTAACACATGCACCATTTGAAATAAATACATTCCGTTTTCCGGATTTGCGATCGAGTAAGTCGTCGATATTGATCAAAATCGCGTCAGAAGGTTCTTTGTCCAGGAATTTCGCCTTCTTAAACATCAAGCCGTAACCTTGGCAGGCATCGCTGTCCCGATCGTCAACACATGTGCCAGAATAGCACAGGACGTCAATGGACCCCTCCACGGTGGCCTGGATGAGAGTCTCTGGTGGTGGCGGAGTATCGTGAAGTTTCATACGATTAAACTTGTCCCTGATGTTTTTATCGCGCTTGCAAATAGCTTCGAACGGTACGATGGTGTAGCCATCCCCGCCGGTGAGATCCAGGACCACCGGCACCCCCATGTCACATGCATCTAGGGCCATGAGTTTATCATACACGCTTTGCATGTCCGCCATGGTGGAAACTGTAGACTTCAGAACCTTTCGCCCTTTTGGTTGGGGGGGCGCGTGCGGCCGCGCTCGAGATGGTTGTGTTCAAACGGGGTGAGGAACGTGCATAAAAATATCACAATCGATTTATTTAGATTTTGGGATTCAAAATTCGGAATTCGGAATCAAAATTCAAAATTCAAAATTCAAAATTCAAAAATCAAAAAGCTTGAATGGTGTCATTTTGTTGAAAACATAAATCATACCAGCGATGATTACCGGTAACACTATCTGCTCAGTGATTTTGTCATTACCGTTGTATACCTGATTTGCAATTATACCGAATATGATAATTAAAAATATACCGAGCATGATCTTAACCAACTGTAATAATATGAAATCCTTAGATTCACCCGTATTAAAAATTTGTTTCTGAATGATTATAGGTTCCATCGAACCAATTTATTTTACAATACATAAAAAAAATGTTTCGGAGATTGTAATGAAATATATATCACATCGTGGTAGAATGTCAGATGGGAGATCTGTCAATACTGGAGGGGACAATAAGGTTGAATCGTTCTTAAAGATGTTAAATGCAAAGAATTGTGATGGTATCGAGGTCGACGTGCAATTAAGTAAAGATAAGCAAGTCGTAATGTTTCACGATCTATATGTTGAGAGGGAATTTATAAAAGATTGTTCTTATGAACATTTAAATAGGAGATATAAGATAGAAAGATTTGAAGAACTGATGGATAAATTGAATGACGATATTTTAATGTCAAAGACTATAATACTAGACTTGAAAGGGAATGACGATAGACTGATTAACAATTTAATTCATATACTAAATAATAGGAACTTAAAAAATATATACCTGTGTTCGTTCAATAGAAAATTAACTGGTAGGATACCATTTAAAGTAAATAAGGGAACTACGTTTGAGGTGATTCTAAGATCGTACGAACAAGAGGATTTCATACTATCTCACGACGCAGCGATGGTCCACTGGACATGTCTATCACAGGACATGATAGACGTCTGTCGAGCGAAAAAAGTGAAAGTGTGCTGTTACACCCAGAAAACAAGCATGGAGTTGGAATATATCAAGTCGTTTAAGGGAATAGATTATTTAATAACAGATGTGATAGTTTGTGAATGATCATTCGTTGGTGTCAATTTCATATTTGGCACACCATTTCATGCATTGTTTTATTTTTCCATCATTATCAGTGGGTGTATTTGACTTAGCTACAGCTGAAGCTTCATCTAAAGTTTTTTTTAAATATGTGATTTGTCTGTTCGAATAATACACGTTATATAGGAATATCCGTGCATACACCTTTGGATTATAATATGACGACAGTGAAGACGTCATTATTTTTGAATTAGAACTGATACATGATTTCATATGTTGAATTAGTCCCCAAAAGTTGTCAAAGTTGTCGTTAGACTTAAAATCCAGACATACGAGGTATTTTTCAGAATTTGCAGGTCTGCTAGTAAATGGCTTTACGATATAAACATGTGAATAAAGCGAGAACAGAATTGAAATCAAGCAGACCGTGTCTTGCGTAAACATGTCGAATACTTTGACGATAAAACTACCGTGTTTCTTTTGAAGAAGCAAAGCAGTGTATATCTCGCTAAGGAATAAGCGAGTGAAATTCTCTTCTTGTTTGTTGAAATCGACACTAAAGTCGAATCCACCGTCCGCAGTTACGAGGTCAACAGAGTGATACCCAACCTTGTCAACGAATTGATTAATGCAACGTAATTGGTAAAGGTCGCCTACATTAGAAGTCTTCTTATTAAGGTGTATATTATGCTTGATACAATCTTCTTTTCCAATTTTCCAAAACGGAACTCTGTTTTCCGAATTATTGGATTGAACCAGTAAAGTTATTCCGAATATTTTAGATAATTGTAAGTCATACTTTGTTTTATAATCGACCAGACATTCGATAAATCCACCAGGACCTTCAGCTATGTGACACGACGTGTACCGATTGTTAGAATTGCAGAATATATATGAATGGAAATCGCGTAAAATTTCCCAGAGTTTGAAGTATGCCCTGCTGATTGTTTTCTTGATACTCAGTCGAAAGTGTTTCTTCGAGGAGCTGTAGACAAACTCGAATTCATTGACCCGTCGTTTTGCTTCATCCCAATTATTGCTACTTTCGATAAGAGTCTTTTGGTCCAGCATCTTTTGTTTGACAGTTGCCATCGTGTCAAAGATGTGTGTATTTTCCTTTGTTGAGAATTTTCGGTCTTCATCGACAATTATCTTAAACGTATAGTTATTCATACAGTATAATCTACACTTCTTTTTAAGTATTTTTATTAAATGCCTTATTCGAAGTAATCCTCTTCGTCAAGGATTTCTGTTGACTCCTCATTCACTTCATCGCATGGCACCATCGGGTCGTCGCAATTTTCTTTATCTTCTTCCCACTCTCGTTGGAAAAAATCGACATGATCACCGATTAATGATCTTGTTTGTGAAATTTCTGACTTCACGAGTTCATCTATGTCTTTCGCAATCTCAATCACATTTTTCTTGCGATCATCCGAGATCCGTTTCTGAAAACCTTTCATTCTGTTCACTTTTTGCTTGAATCTCTTTTCAAGATTACCATTCCTTCCCGTTTGCGCAACCACGCGTGTGTTGATCATTGCAAATGCCATCATTTTAAATCTAGAAACATTTTATTTTTATATAATTTGCCATTGCCGCGTCAAAGATTCAATTTGTGGACTATCGTATTCACCCTCTTGAACAACTCCCTCTTTTCATGATTCTCATTTGATCTTATGTGTTGCATAACCTCCTCGTACGTAAACCACGCCACATTCCTCACTTCTTTGGCTTGCTGGACATTCGTCGAATCAAATTTGACGGCTGATGCGTCACCGACATACTGAGCCAAGTAGTACACATTTCTATATCGCACCCCGTTTGACCCATTGAATATCTCTTCAAATTGTTTGTTACTGTCATGCAATACAATTTTATCGTGAAAACCCGCCTCCTCTTCAAACTCACGCAAGGCACACTTCAAATCCGATTCATACAACCTTCTCCTCCCCTTTGGAGCCTCCCATATCTGTTCGCTCGCATGATTGGTATTCGCTGCCAATATGTTCAAATTCACAAACTGAACTTCCCCATCTATTCTTTTTATGTACACACCATGCCTCAACTTATTGAATTTGACTTGCGATTTATTAAACTCTTTTTGAAATTTCTGATTCTGATCATTCGAATGATTCCATAATCCTCGCCATAAATCTGTAAACGTCATAGTCGTTATCGATTCTTTCTCATTTAAAGTCATCTTTGAAAATAGCCTTTGAATATACACATAATTATTCAATTCGTATTTCCCTCTCAAAAACTCCGTATAAGATATACTGTCTTTCTTCTGAACAAGGATATACTTGATCTCGCCATCTATACGTTTAAAACAAATTAACCCGTAACTACTAACGGGAAAATTGCACACTTTACTGGTGTGCCCGTACACGCCGCAATTTAGGCAACTCACATTATTGCTCTGACAGCGCATGTTAAACATCTAATCATTATACTATATCACCTTTCCTTTAAATAATTTTTGACCACGTTAAGCATCGTTCAACGCGAGTCGAATCCAGCATCACGAGATGGTTGAACGCAAACCCCCCGCGATATACCTCACTGGCTGACGAAGGCGACGGGTGGCACGGAGAACAACGGGTTAAGGTAGAAGATCCGGGCCAAACCCTTCGCGTAAACATCATCCAGCTCCCCCCTTTCTCGAGAAAAAGTACTCTAAACCCTAAACCTCAAGCTCTCGTGACCATTTGCCACCGTCACCATTTGGTCACGATTTTCTACTTACGCAAAATATCCACAAAATATCACTGCATTTTTCAATATCCGCTGACTAATAACAAGCCGGCCGGTATTTGGAAAACAAACGAATCAAGAATGGTGGTCTAAACTGAGCGATTCGTCGTCGAACATGACTGTCCGCATCTCTATTTGTCGATTTGTCGATTTGTCGATTTGTCATAACGCTATTTTGTCGATTTTTCGATTTGTCATGACTGTCCGCAACTCTATCTGTCCGCATCTCTATTTGTAGATTTGTCACGTTGTTCAAACCCTATTTGTCGTCTGGCGTCGTTCAAGGGGTGTTCTACAATTCTATTTAGGCACACGCTCACAACGCCGAGCCGCGCACACCACGCCGAGCCGCGCACACCACGCCGAGCCGCGCACACCGCGCCGAGCCGCGCACACCGCGCCGAGCCGCTCCATGGCCAGTCCCGCGACTGGCAGCACGATGATAGCGGCCCTCGCGCGCGTCGGAAATTCCACACCCGGTGTTCGAAAGAGAAAGTCACACGATGGGGGCGCGAAGAAACCCCATCCCAAGGCGGGGAAGTCAAGACACCCTGCGAAGACTCCGAAGATGCACTACGCATTTGTAAACGAAGAGCACCGCGACAGCGAAGATTACGACGAAGACGAAGAACACGACGAAGACGATAGCGAAGATCGCGACGAAGACGAAGAGGACGACGAAGACGCCCCCCGTGACACACACCTGAAACACCGTAAGGGACCTGTCGGTCAAGAAACCGTTCATTCAAAATCCCGTGTCATGAAAAAAAATATCAATTCCCAAGATTCTGAGGAATCTGACGCTGTTGAAACTCTGACACATTTAGGCGACAAACCTGGCGACAAACCTGGCGACAAATCCGCCGACAACAAAAGTCCTCATATTGGCAAAGGCGTATTAAAGGTCCCTTGTCACATATGTGCAGGCCCAATCGCGGTTAAAGTGTCAGGCGATCTACGACTGCGAAATAAAGAATCAGACGACGGGTGTAAAATATGCCAAAAATGTTACAACGAGTTGATCGAAAACAATAAGGCCAAAGCACTGGCCCTCAAGAAAGTTGCTGAAATGCGTGTTGAAAAGGAACTCTCATTCCCTTGGAATATCGGCTTCGGTCAATACACTTGCACAGAAGTGTTTTCTGGAATTGAAAAGGGAAATTATGCTTATACACATGGTGATTCTTTTCAAATTTCGTATAACTATTCAAAACACGATCTTTCAAAGCATATTTCGATACTTATCAGCATTGCTAATGTAAATGAAAGGACGGTTAATCTTAAAGCACGTGCCCCGGCTAGAGAATTCTGGGCGATGAGGGAATTTTTGGGACACGATCCGTATCCTGGAGCATGTTATATCTCGAATCCCGGACTTAACATATACGAATGGGAGTGGACGAACATACCCAACGTCGTCATCTACCACTCCCAGTTGGTTTCAAGATTTCAAGCACTCACTGGGACTATTGAACGTTGTCCGATGATGTTTCTTAATTCTTCAAAAGAAGGTGTTCCGATTTTTACCACAAGTGAGGATAAAAACCCTGTGTTATATCCCTTCAAAAATTACTTTGACTTTGATATCAATTTCGCTGAAAAGGTGTCATTTGAGTTGTTGGGAACTGGTGAGAAAGATGAATACACGCGTGTGATTTTCGATAAAAAATGTCTTCTTCAGCCAGGTAATCCGTATGGAATCAATGTTGTTGCCGATGACAGATCGACCAATACCATTTACATGACGATGAAATACGTTTCATTTAAAGAGTATGATGGTGAAATTTTGACCGTATTGCATAGACTTATTGCCAGAGCAAACTATTCAGTTATAGGACAATTCCCATTTTTCATAGACGAGATCAGAACACTTTCATTCAGCAGTTGCGGATTTGGCTTGGAAACCGATAATTTCAAAGTTAAAGCACATATGGAACCGATCTTGTCGAAGATTCCGGGTATTTTAACGGCAGCAAAAGGATGAGCAAAACAAATAGCGATTGGAATATTCCTCATTACGAGTATATAAGGCGTCGGCATGTTCGGCCCCGAAGGCGAAGGCGAACGCGCTCAATAAGGAGAAGCGGGAGGGAGCGGCGGAGGTATATATAATAATGTAGGAAAGTAAAGGTAGGAAAGTAGGGGTAGGAAAGTAAAGGTAGGTAGGAAAGTAGGAAAAAATATTTAAGAGGAAGATGTCTATATAAGTTCAGAAGATGTACAGAAATGAGATCGTAAAAAATGATATCAATACAAAGTCGGATGATTGCATTTTCCAGACTTTCGATTGGTACCATTGTGACATTGAACGTCAATCAACCTCCTCTATTTCACTAGAAGAAGATCCCGAAGAAACCGACAAAAACGACGACGACGCAAACATTCCCGAGTATTGCGTTAAAACGTTCGGTGTAGATGCAAATGGAAGATCTGTCGCCTTGACCATATTTGATTATAAACCTTCCTTCTTCGTTCACTTGCAGGGCATCGACGTCTCAAATTTAAAAACTTTCAAATTGCTCAGATCCAGAATAATTGACGAACTTTCCGTACCGCATAAATGTCAGATTCTTGACGTTTCAATTGTCGAAAAGATTAACCTTTATGGGTTTTCCAACTTTGAACAATTGTCCTTATTAAAATTGACATTTCCAAATATTAGGTCATTCAAGTATGCTTCGTACAACTTTAAAACTGTCCGTTTTAAATCCAGGGAACACACTGTGCAACAATTCGAATCTAACCTCGAACCCCACCTTCGAATGTTACATATCCTAAATGTTCAACCAAGTGGATGGATCAAAGTACCCGCTACTAAATACCGCTTCAATGACGAACATTTACTGTCTAATACAACCCTCGATCTTGAAACTTCGTGGGATTGCATACTTCCACACACTTCTAACACCATCGCGCCAATGGTTATAGCTTCCTATGATATTGAATGTACATCGAGTCATGGAGATTTCCCTCAAGCAATAAAATCATATAATAAAACAGCAAGAGAATTGAACGAATACTATAAATCTTTGACCCAGAGCAAAAAGGTGTTTCACACCAAGAAGGAAGTTAAAGAAAAAATACAATACCAATTACTTTCCTTGTTTGACATTGAAAACGACATAAACTTCGATGATGAAAAAAAAATTCTCACATACGTCATACCTAAGAATTTAAAGTTTGACAAGCAAAGTATCAAGTTCGCAGTCGAAAACCATACCTATGATCTCATTCACCTTATGAAAGACAAACCAAAATCTGAAAGGCTCATCTCCGAATTTATACTTCGTGATTTAAAAATTGATGATCCAAAAACTTGCATTGATAAATTGAAGAAAATTCATGAAAAACTAAGCAAATTCGGTGTCAATCAAACTAAGATACGTCAAGCTATCACTGGCGAACTGATGAAATTTAATCAAAAATTCGATCAGTATAAGTTCCAATTGAAAGTCAGTAATAACATCGAATGCATTATGGGACTCTTTGACAAATCCACCCTTTTTGACAAAATTTCTGAAAAATTTGTGAAAATGGGATTCCCTGCGCTCGAGGGTGATCCAATTATTCAAATCGGCACAACATTTCATATATATGGACAAACAGAATGTTTTTTTAAGAACATCATCACATTGGACTCTGTTGAAGATATTGAAGACGCGGATGAGATTATCGAATGCAGGAAAGAACGGGACGTTATTCTACAATGGAGAGATTTGATTCATCGAATGGATCCTGACATTATAACAGGCTATAACATATTTGGCTTCGATAATGGCTATATTTACGATAGGGCAAGAGAGCTTAAAATTATCACTAAAATTCAGAACATGGGCCGCCTTTGTGATTTCAAATTCGACAAGTGGAACCCCTCTTTCATTGTAAAAGAGCTTCAATCCTCAGCTCTCGGCCAAAACATCCTTAAATACTTTAACATGCATGGAAGAGTTCAAATTGATCTTATGAAATTAGTGCAGAAGGATCACAAGCTTGACTCCTACAAGCTTGACACAGTCGCTTCTACATTTATCACCGGTAAAGTCACCAAAGTTATCGATCACTCAAACATTGTTATTGACAATACCCATGCCGTACATGTTGGGCACTTTCTCAAAATCGGTGCTAACAAATTCAAAATTACAAATTTGATTCATGAAACAAATCAAATCTCAATTGATAATGACGATCACATTGATATAGAGCCAAAAGATAAATGGGGCTTGATCAAAGATGATGTGTCACCCAATGAAATTTTCAAGTGTCAACAAGGCTCACCCGCTGACAGAGCTAAGATCGCTAAATACTGCATTCAAGATTGTGCTCTCTGCAACTTTCTTATGATGAAGCTCGAAGTTGTCGCTAACAACATTGGAATGAGTAACGTGTGTCTCGTTCCTCTGTCGTATATCTTCCTTAGAGGTCAAGGAATCAAGATTTTCAGTCTGGTTGCAAAACAATGCCTAGACGACGGGTTTGCAATCCCAGTCATAAGGAAGGCAGACGAAGATTCAGACGAAAGCTACGAGGGCGCCATAGTTCTCACACCAACACCCGGGATCTATACCGAACCTATAGCTGTGCTCGACTTCGCCTCCCTTTATCCGTCCTCTATGATATCTGAAAATATCTCACACGATTCCATTGTCACTGACGAAAAATACAACAATCTACCTGGAATCGATTATGTTGATATTAAATATGATGTAAACGGAGAAGAAGTCAGCGTCAGATTCGCTCAATTTGAAAAGCTAGGCGTCATGCCCAGAATTCTGAAAAAACTTTTGAAGCAACGTAAAACAACTAGGAAAAAGATTGGATACAAGAAAGTGACAACAATCGATAACCGGTCATTATCTGGTATCGTAGCTGACAAGGGCACTTGTGTCGAACTAACCGACTTAGATACAAACAATGTGACAACCATTGAACGTGATCAAATTTCTTCTACTCAAGACTCATTCAACGAATTTGAGAAAGCTGTCCTCGACGGTCTACAGCTAGCATATAAAATCACCGCAAATAGCTTGTACGGACAAGTAGGAGCACGCACTTCTCCAATCTGTTACAAAGAACTTGCAGCTAGCACCACCGCAACAGGTCGCAATCTCGTGTTGAAACTTAAAGACTTCGCAGAAGACAATTACGATTGCAAAGTCGTCTACGGAGATTCGGTTATGCCTTACACACCCATCCTACTAAAAAAACACCAGCAAGTCTTCGTTAAAGAAATCCAAGATGTTCAATCAGAGTGCAATGGCTGGGGAAGTTATGACGGATTCCTCAAAACCGGTTCTTATAAACAAAAATTGGATGTAGATGATGATGACATATACACATGGACCCACAATGGCTGGCAAAAAGTCATTCGAATTATTCGCCATAAAACAAAAAAACGCATATACAGGATCACAACTGGCACCAGCATCGTTGACGTGACCGAAGATCATTCGCTGTTATCAAGCATACTAGAACCAATAAAGCCAGAATCTTTGACACTTGGAACTGAATTGAAACACTCGCCACAAGATACGCACGATCTGATCTTTGAAACCGAGTTTGTCAAGCATGCCTTCGTATTTGACGTTTACCAACGACAAATCGAATGCGAAAACCAATATAAAGCCCAAGTTGCTTTCATCTATTCCGCATTCCTCGGCTTGCACTGTTTCAAAATCGAAGAAATTGGTGGTAAATTTATCCTACACCTTTCCCGCAAGCAAAATAACGATTCTTCCAAAGAGCCAAACCAAAGAGCAGCTTTCACTGAACTACAGCAGCTCCGTTCAATCTCCATGCCAGAAAAAAATACTTTCTCTCACGATGCCTTGTCTCAGTTACGTGACGCTTCAAGTATCAACCAAGTTAAAAAAATCGAATTATTACATCAATGCTATGATGATTTTGTCTATGACATTGAAACAAAGGTCGGTACCTTCCAAGCTGGAATCGGAAACATGATTGTTAAAAATACTGACTCGATATTTATCAAATATAACTCTTTGAAAGATGAAAACGGT
>Ga0181413_1000206_pt1 | contig 17502 bp, 12 predicted proteins | sample 36SPOviralmetaG_FD_130111 | JGI IMG/M metagenome (GOLD analysis project Ga0181413, IMG submission 130111) | Marine viral communities from the oligotrophic San Pedro Time Series (SPOT) site, San Pedro Channel, CA, USA - 36 SPOT_SRF_2012-09-28 | ecosystem: Environmental > Aquatic > Marine > Strait... | reverse complement strand
CAGTCTTGTCTTCTTCTTAACAACTTCTGTTTTAATTGCAGTAGGAGCCTGTAGCTCCCATGTTAACAACAGGAGCTTTGTGTCCCACGCTGTTCCAAGGACTCTTGGCGCTTGGTTCCGCACATACACTGTCGCTCCGTACCCGCACTTCTGGTGGTTGTATTGCAGCCACATTTTCGCGACTCTGTGCCGCTTTGCGGGTGGGTTGACGTACTGCAACATTCTGTATTCTCGCATGTCGCAGAATAAGTTTGGTCGCTCTGGGTCATATACTAATCCTTGCTCAAGAGTGCTTGAACCAGTGCGGCGATTTGTTCGTTCGTTTTCTCTTGAATTTTTTCCTGTCGCTCCAAGCTGGAAACGATGGCCTCCACTTTGGCGCTCGTCACTGCCTGTGCTTGACCATTCGCTTGAGCCTTTTTTGCAGTCTCCTCCGCTATCTGAGATATGCGCTCACGATCTTCTGCGGCAAATGCAGTATTAGCTTGTAGTACGCCCCAAGCAACTGCTAAGCTTACAGCAGCAGCGCCTATAGGTAATCCCCATTGGGGTATTCTAATGCTTCCGTCACTCATAATTATTTCCTTTTATTCATTATTCCCATTACAGACCTAACGCCAAATGATGCAGCAATAATTACAGATAAACTGTATTGATACCAATCTGGCATAGCTTCTAAAGCTTCAAAACCTGCTTGCACATATTCTACAGTTGCAGGAAAGAAACAAAGCACAAGAGGTACACTAAATAAAAGTGTAAGCCACTCATCTTTCCAAGACTGCTGTGACGCTCTAGCCATAGCAGTTTCCCAATCAGCAACAGACTCAGCTTGCTTTACCATTACAGTAGCTTCTGCTTCTGCCTTAGCTTTGGTCTTAGCTACTTTACCTTCTAGCCAAGTACCTCCCAGCTTTACTAATCCATCAATAACTGGAATCGCCATCAGCTTCTTCCTCTTCTATTTCATTTACAATTATTTCTTGTTGCTCTTCAAACATTAAACGGAAGTCTTCAAGTCTCATAAAAGGCATATTGTGTTTAGCTTGATGTAGCTGATATGTCTTATAGACTTTACCCAAAAGATCCTCAGTGTAGAAAATCATTAATAACTCCATACGTGTGGCCTTGGTCTACCTTCAGAATCTGGTAGATCATCTAGGTGTATGAACCTCACTCCTCCCTTCTGACTTACACCAATGCCTGTGAAACCTACCTCTAGAGCGCCCTGTAAGAGCTTGTAAGCGTCTTTATGGGATACCGCTATGTCTACAGCCCTTCCTGATGCATGAGCGCCTACGGCCTTTTTACGAGCTTCTATGGGGTGGTCTGGGCAACGGTAGGCAGAAGTGATAGGAAAAGCAAATCCCATCTTGTCACGTAGCTTATCTACCTTCTGCATGAATGCAGGATCAATACCCTGTTCTTCACAGTGTTTACATTCTAGTTCTTTCTCTGTAAAATATTTATACATATGTATCCCTATTAGAAGTAGCAGTGGTATCGTTGCAAAAAAAAATATCTAGCCACTAGCCTCCTCCTGCTACTGACCCCACAGAACCACTAGAAGAACCAGCAAGATATTGAGGTTGTAACATTTGAATTACATCTTTAGGAGCTTTACCTAAGTTAATAGTCATTTTTCTAGTATTCTCAGGACTAACTGAAAATATTCCAGAACCAAATCCTTCTTGTCCAGTATCTCCTCTAGGCTCAAATAAGTTGTGAACCTGCATGTACGTTCCTTTTGCGTAAGACTCATCGTAGTCAGGAAAATCATATACATCATTTAGAATTAAATTATTATTTTTGTCTAAAGTAAAACCACCTCTTGAAGTTTCTCCAGTGGTATAACTAGCAGCTTTAGAAGGGTCTAATATAGGCGCTAATAAACCACGTATTCCTGTTTCAAAAATATCGCCGGGCCTAGAAGTTCCTTGAGCAACGTAGTCTACACTTTTTAATCCTTCTCTAAGCATATTTAAACCATTTTCTCTCATAGCATTAACAACAGAAGTATTTAAATCTTTTTCAGTTATTGGCTTAGCTAAATCTTTTACAATTGCACTATCTTCTCCTAATAAAGTTTCAGCTACAGAAAGCTTAGCTTGATCTAAAGCAATAATAAAAGGATCAATATTAACGCCTAAAGCTTCTAAAGCTTTTCTAGTTAATCCTACATTCTCTCCTGCTCTACTTACTTCCTGTTGAGACGCTTCTCTATCTTTACTTTTAGCCATCAATCCTCTAGATGGAGTCGCAGCAGCTTCACGCCTCTGCTGCATTGCTCTTTGTCTTGGGTTCATAGGAGCAGGAGTCTTTGTCATTGCTTTAACTACTTCTTGATCTATTTTTCTTTCAACCTCTTCAGGCATAGAAAGTTTTTGACCAACATATATTTTATTTATATTTTTAATCTTATTAAAGTCTGCAAGAGATTTCATACTAACATTAAGTTTTTGAGCTATAGCACTCAGCGTATCTCCTTTTTGAATAACGTATTTCATTCTATACTCCAAATCCTAATCTTTTTAATGGGTCTACACTGCCACCGCCTACAAAGCCCAGCCTACGCAGCGGATCTTCTTCATCTACAAAAGCCGTACCTGCCTGTTGATCGTAGGGCATACCTGTCATCTTATCTATGCGCTCATCAGGCTCTTGAGGTGCATTGGGTACATCAAGAACCTCACCCCCTTTGTTAAATTGCACAACTTCATCTTCTTTTTCTTCATCTTCATCTATTAATAAAGGCTTCCCTGTAGCACTTTTAATAATTTTAAGCGTGGGCTTACCTAGAGGAATAACTTCTACAATATCTTTTGCTGCTCCCTCAAAGTCTCCTGACTTAATATTTTTACCCGCTGAAATAGTAGCCCCACCTAGCTCATCAATTAAACTAAGAGTAGGCGCAAGAGCATCAGTAGCATTAAAATCAGGATTGTTGCCTAGTATTCCAGAATTATATTTAATAAAGTCATATAACCAATCTCTCTTCCAATCCATCACAAGACCAGATCGCCTGACACCAGTTGCTATTTCTTCAGCAGCATCTAGTAATTCGTCTTCAGGTTCTCTATCATAGTAAGCATCATTGCTTGTTATATATTGTCTCATTTGCTCATAACCTACTAAAATAGGTGTAGCAGCAGCTAGTCTTACAAGCGTTCTAGTGTCTCCGTCTTCTATCCTTGAAATCATAGCATTGACTTCAGCAGATTTCCCTTGCGCCCACGATAAAAACTGCCCTGTAGCTTTAAGAGTAGGAGTATTAGTCATTGTAAATAGAAGCCTATTACTAACATTAGGAACAATAGCATCTCTTTCTGCTGCTGCCCTTCCAGCTAAATCTAAAGTAGACCTTGCGTTTTGTTTTTCAAAAGCTTCTTCTACATTAGAGTATTTAGCAATATTTTTAATATCATCAACATTAAGACCCAGAGATTCTATTTCATTTATATCTACTTTTGAAAACTTTTTCTTCCTAGAAATATTAAATGCTCTATTAACGCCTACATCATAAGCCCAATTTCTAGCTACTTGGTTTACTTTTTTTAATCCTACTAAATAGAAAAAATTTCTATTTGTAAAATCTGTAATTCTAGCTGTTTTTCCTTGCTGAGATGGAGACTTAGAGGCTAGTAAAGTGTCTAACTCTCTTTCATAACTTTGATCATATTTAAAATGACTCATTTGAGATTTACTTTTCCCTCCAACTTTCTGAAGCACAGTTTGCATAGAGGGCCAAACACCACTTTTTATAATAGGATTAGCTAGATCAACTATATTTGCGAGTGATACTCCTGTTAAGTAAGTAGTATTAGCAAGCGCAACAAAAGCGGATGTAGATTTTTTAAGAACCTGCTCTGCTCCATGACTATACCCTCCCCAATAAGCTTCAATAGTACCTGTTAGTTGTTTAGTATACTGTTCACCGGGATCAATCTGATCTAAAGTTGAAGCCGCACCTTTAAAAGTTTTTCTTATGTCTTTTAAAGCTATGTCAAATATTTCTCCATTAGGCCCAAATACGTCTGTAAATTCAAAAACTTTTAAAGACGATTTACCGTAATCACTTACTACATCTCTAGCATTCAGAAGTATTCGCCCTTTACTAGCTAAATATTTTATAGCTTCAGGATCAGTCAGTGTTCGTTGCTGTTCAAAAAAATCAGCAGCTTTTCTAAATTTAACAACTTTCCCTTTTGCATCATACATGAAGGGACTAGGCCCTCTGCCACTAGGGACATATTTACCTGCTTTAGTAGTAGTCATGTCTAGAACACTATTAGCATATCCAGTTGGATTAATTTTTTTTCCATCTTCACCTGCGTTCTTGTTCTGTATCTTAGCGGCTTCTTTAAGATCTGCTTTATGTGCTTCAAGTTCCTTACTGTTCCTTGTTTTAGAATAGTCGTGTCTTATAGACATGCCATAAAAATCTAACTCTTCAAAAGTTATTCCTGATTTTTTACCTCTTTCTTTCATAGCATCTTGAGCTTCTCTAAATAAAGGAGTTATTCTCGTAACCTCGTCAGCTTGTTCTTTAGTTAAGGGCTTTAGATCTCCTCGTATGCCTTTATATCCAACAAGATTAGTAGGTGTAAATCCAAACATAGACTCACCTACAACCTCTAGTACATTGTTATCTTTCCCTGAAACTCCCATTCTTTCATTTAGAATCCCTACCCACTCAGACTGCTTCCGTAAAGTTCTACCTTCTACTGAGTCTACGTTGCTTCCAAATTTCTGAAGAAGAAGAGAACCTATTGTTTTGTTCCATCCTCCCATTTTTTCCATTCTTTCAGAAGTACTTTGACCGTTGAGAAGTTTTACAGTTGTGTTAATATTTTTCTTAGCTGCTTCTCCTAACACCATAGTAGCTTTCTGTTTGTTCATGCTAGAAATAATAGTGGAGTTTTCTATTCTTCTAGTAGCCGCTCCTATACCTGCCCCTATTAGCATTGATGCGTATATAGTTTCTGTATCATCTACGTCTTCTCTTAAAGCAGTTCCAAAAAATCCTCCTCCTATAGCACCTACGGCAGGTCTAGTAACTTCTTGTAAAATAGCCCTACCTGCTTTTGTAGTAAATTTTTCAGTTCCTGCTAAATCTTCTAAAGCTTTTAAATTAGCTGCATTTTTTTTCTCAGTTAGTTCTATAGTGTCTTGTATTAGTTTTTTCTTTAAAGCAGCTTTTTTAGATGAAAGCCTGTTCTTTTTTCTAGTAAAGTCTTCTATCTGTTCTTTAGTTAAATTTAAATTTTCGTCTTTTAAAAGTTTGTTTATTTTATTTCTTTCTACATCAATTGCGCTCATAGCTTCTCTATACTGAGGCATTAAAGAGTTACTACTGGTTATAGAAAGTAAATCATCATCTGTTTCTCCTAAAACATTTTTTAATGCATTAGTCACAGATGCAGTTTCTTGTGCATTTAAATCAGTAATATCAGCATATATATCCATTTCTTGTTTAGCGGCAGCGTTAGGCTCTATATCTTCTAAAGCTTTTGATACTCTAAATTTATTCTTAGCGAAGTTTATACCTTCCATAGCGCTTAAACCAAGAACACTAGAGCCAGCACCAAAAGCAGTAGCCACTCCTACATTAGCTAAATTTACATCACCGTAAACTACCTTTTCTCTGAGTGCTGTATCCGCTGCTGAAACTCCTGCACCTAACGCTCCTGTCTTAGCTACTCTTGAAGCTATACTAGCTCCTTTAGCAGCCTTAGCCCAAGGCATGAAAAAAGTAACAGGGTCAGCGACAGCAACTCCTAACCTACCAGATAGAATTGCTAGGTCTTCTTCTGACTCTTCTAAGTTAGCAAGACTTGGAAACATCTGATCAATTTCTTCTTGTCTTTCTTTTTCTAAATTTGCTAAAGCTTCTGTCCAAGACTCATCAGATGTCCCTGCTGATACGGCAGCTTTAGCCATTCTAAAGACGTTACCGCCTATAGTTGTTTCTTGAGCAATACCATAAGCAGCTTTTGTAGCATAATCTACATTATCTAAATTTACTTCTTCTTCAGAAGAGATGAAATATTTATCATAATCATAATCAGATGAAGATTCTTCCTCTACTGATGAAGATGTAAAATATTTATCATAGTCATACTCAGCCATCAGTCAGATCTCCTTATTTGACCACGCATCAACTGTGCTTCTCTATAAGGGTCTATTGATAAATACTTTAAACGTAATTGCTGTATCTGTTGCTTAACTTCAGGATTTGTTTCGTAATAATTTTCAAAACCAGAAAAAAACTTGTTAAGTTCTCTTTCTTTTTCTTCGTCTGTTAGAGTTAAAGAAGTTTTAATTTCTTCGGCGTCGTTTTCAACAGATCGTACATTAAAGACAGAAGATGTTTCTAGCCCTTGTCTACGACGTTGAGCTTTTCTACCTATAGCAGCTTCTCCTGTTTTATTGGCTGTTTGTTCATTAGAAAGAGCTTTTTCTTCATTAGTAAGTGCGCTTCTAATTATCTCTCTTAGGCCATCTTTATTACTAATAGTTCCGCTCATTAAATCTGCTGTGTCATCTCCAGTTAAAGCTTGAACCCAACTCTTAGAAGGTATGTCAAACTCTCTTGTGACTAAGTGAGGGCCTTGCGGATCTAGCATGGCTCTTAAATAGTCATTAGCTAAGACTCTAATCCCTCCTACTGTTACTGTTTTAGAGCCAATATCAAATAGATTTGTATCTTTTAAATCTGTTGTAACTTCTATTAAATCATTATTAAATTCTTTAACAGCTTCAGTTAAGTACCTCTTAACTTCATCATTAATAGCGTTTTTATTATTAATATTTGTTATAGCATCAAAAGCACTTTCATCATCATTAGCAGCCCTTCCATATGTTCTTTCAGCTATTCCATTTCGCATGTTTTCAATTATTAGTGCATTATCTTCATTGTTATAAAACCTATTAGCAAACTCTGCTTCTTCTGAAAAACCGTTCACCTGATCTAAAAGACGAGCTTTGATATTAGACTGTGTAACAGGTATTTTTTCTTTATCTAATTGACTTATTACAATAGCAACTTGAGAATTACTTTCTGCTAAACTCATTACATCTGCTCTTTCTGTAGCGAGCCTTCTTTTACGGTCTATGTCATCAGTTAATACTCTAGCTACGTCAGGATTATTACGTTTAAATTCTTCAAACAGATTATCAAATTGATCAGAAGTAGAAAGACCTACATCTGAAGCAGTAGATACTAGTTCTCTCAAATCATCTTTAAATGTTCCGTCTTTGTTCTGCATAAGTCTGTAGAACTCACTATCTCTTAGACTTAAATCTCCTTTAGTAAGCATATAATCTACAGAAGGATCTACCATAGCTTCGTTATAATCTTGTCCTTTAAAAAACGCAGCCATCCTAGAAGCTATTCTTCGTCCCCTTCCTTTTCCTAGCCTAGTTTGCCCATAGCGAGCTAGTAATTCTTTTGTATTTAAATCAGTAGCAGTGGACAAATCACTTATTAAACTTTCTAACTCGCCCACTTGAATTTCTGCTTCTTTTCTTTCTTTCTCTGTAGGAGAAAAAGTAGCAGCACCTATCAAAGTCTTATAGTTGTCAGCTTGACCAAACTCATCTTCAAACTGTTGTCTTTTACTCTCCTGCGCCATATTGAGCCAGCCTTCTACAGTAGACTGTCCTTTAGAAGCTTTTAATAGCTGATCTCTCTGTGCTATCAAAGTATCTAAAGGTTTTTTAATATCAGATAACCTTCGCTCAAAACTGGCTCCTTCTCTAGTTGAAAAGAAATCTTTAGAGTTATCACCAAGAAACAAGTCACCTGCAAAATCTACTACACCTTTTCCCAGACCCTGTACAATAGGAGCAGCAAACATAGTAAGAAGCTGTTGCCTTTGTGCTTTTCTACGATTGCTTTCATAGTCATCTTCTCGTTGTCTGGCGCTTTGTGAGTACGCTTGTCCAAGAAGAGATGCAAAATCACCTAATCCATTTGCCATTTTATTGCTCCCTAGCTAACAAAGATGGTGCTTCCTCGCCCATCATAGTATCTACTTCTTCAGTAGGTTGAGGTTCTTGTATAGTAGATAAGGCAGATCCTAGCTGTGTAGCAGGTTCCGCACCCTCCTCATCGTCTGTGATTACAAATTCTATACCTGCTCTCTCAGCCAAAGATATGAGCATGTACGCTAAAGGTTCTGCTATGATTAACATCATGTCAGGATTGAACAGACCTTCTTGAAATCCTTTAGTAAGGAAAATCTGTACAATATCCATGATTGCAACTTCATCTTCCATAAGATCTAGAATACGCTCGTACACATCTTCTGATGTAAATAAATCAAAATAATATTCTAATACGTCGTTCTGCTCAGTGAACTGAGGAGGCTGTTCCCAAGGCCAAGGCTTCTCAGGATCACCAGTTAAAGATTCTCCCGGTACTGGCCTACGTAGCTCTAAGGCTCTGCCTCTAGCATACTCTTCTATATCTTCTGGTGCTTCTGGTTCTAGTGCTACTTCTGCCATTTTATATTCCTTATGCTACCGCTCTTCGCATCCAAGCGTTATACGACTGAGAGCCGCCATACCCTATGTTGTTGCTATTACCTTCAGTGATTCCTGATACAAAGCCTCCATAGCTTACTGGTTGCAGTCCCAGTGCAAGAGTAGACTGATCTGACTGAAACTGTGGTTGTGGCCTTATATAATCAGGTTCTACTGGATCTTCTGGCCCTAAGCCTACTGCATCCATAGCAGCAGAAGAAGCTACGTTAGTTACTCCTTGAGCAGTTCCTTCTATCCCTTTATCTAACAGACTAGAAGGACTGAACTCTTCTACTACTTTATCATATCCTCTACTAAAGAATCCTTTCTCTCCTGTTCCAGTAATGTCTGTCTTAGGCGGCACAGGCTTAACAGGAAGAGTACCATCAGGGCCTCTCATTATTGCATCCATATCTTCTCTGCTTGGAGGAGTTTTTATAGGGTCATCAATAGAAGACATGCTTGCAGGTTGAGCAGTAAATGCACTTATATCATTTGACATTAGATCACTAGCAATATCTCCAAAACCTGATAAGTTTTTAGAGATGCCTTCACCTACCTTACCTATTACACCCTCGCTACCTAGAAAGCTAGTAGGGCCACCTGCTGTAAAAGCATTCTTTATTCCTAATTTATTTCCTAAATACTTTGTAGTGTTACTTAAAAAACTAGTAACCCCTTCTGTAATAGTAGTGAATGGCTTTGCAACTAGTCTAGCAAAGTTACCTGCTGCTCCTAGCACAGTCTGTGCAGCACTGGCTATGCCTGATAACGGCCCTGCTACATTACCTAGCCCAGATAGCATAGTGCCAAAACCTTTCATCATAGCACCGCCTATCCCCGGCATGATAAACATCATACCTATTTGACCAGCTATGCCAAACTTGTTCATAAACTTTCCAAACTTGGCAAAGCCACTTTTAATTCCTTTGCCTATTTTCTTGAAAGTCTTTTTAACGCCCTTCCATGCTTTACTAAATATATTAGCCAATTTCTGTCTCCCTAAACGTCATTCAATATGTCTTGAATTAAACTAAATATCTTTGTTCTCTGTATTCCTAAAGCTGAAGTATCTTTAGCCTTTAAAAATACATCGTTACCTAGCGCAGAGTTCAACAAGTTTAATGCTCTATCTTTACCACTCTCTGAACTTTGCTGATCAAAAGTAGCTTGATCTCTTAACTCTTGCCACAGTTGAGCTTGTGCAGTCTGTGACATATTAAAAGCAAAACTAGCTGATTGTTGATTAGCTGCATTCTGTGCAGCAGTGTCAAGAGTATTAGACTTTCTACGCCACTCAACATTAGATTGTTCTACAGCTTGTGCATTAGCAGCGTTCCAAGAATCAGTTCTAAACTGTAACTCTTGGTCAAACATTGCAACCTTTGCTCCTAATTCAGCGTTAATAGAGTCAGCCTTTAAAGCATTTTCTGCTTCTAATGCTGACGCTCTGTTAGCTTCTGATGCATTAAACTGAGACAGAGCATTCGCTTGAGAAGCATTAAATTGACTCATGTTAGCTTCCATACTTGCTACAAACTGATTAGTTTGATTTTCAGATGTAGCATTAAATTGATTCGCTGCATTAGTTGCTGCTTGGTCAGACAATAATCTTTGTTGTTTCATCTGCTGATCTAGCACAGTAGCTTGTTGCCTGTTGTTAAGGTTTGCTAAGTCCATTTGTAAAAAGTTCTGAGCATTTGTAACTGCTAGTTTAGTTCTTTGATCTACTGTAGCTAAGTCTAAAGCAGCCATAGCTGTTGCATTTTGCATAGCTGCTTGTTGTTGATTACTCAAGTTTTGCATTGACATAGTTTGCATAAATTTAGCATTAGCTAATTCTACTTGTTGATCTGCGTTGAATTTAGTAATATCCATGTTGGCTTCAGTCTGAGCATTGAACATTGCTGCCTCTTGCTCATTGCTTAAATTAGCAAGACCCATCTGATTTGCAAGCTGTGCATTTACTTGTGCTGCTTGCATCTTCTTTTCATACTTCTGTAAACTAGCTACATTCTGTGCAGTCATGCTTTCTGAGTCAGCTTGATTTTGAGCAGCAAGATTAGCTAGTTCTACTTTTTCTGCTGCACTCAATCTAGCCAACTCTGCACGTTGCCTTAGTTCAGCATTCTGAGACATCATACTAGTATAAGTAGTCAATCGTTGTAGTTCTCTTCGTTCATCTGCTGTAAAGTTTGCAGCGTCTGTAGCAGCCCTTTCAGCAAGATTAGCTAGATTCATTTGTTGTTCTGCATTCAAATTAGCTAAATCCATTTGCTGTCCTAAAGTAGCATTAGTCTTTTTAAAGTCTACAAGTACATTAAGATTAGCTAACTCTTCTTGATTTTCAGCAGTCATTGTGTCTCTAGATGCTACATTTTCCTCAGTAAGATTAGCTAATTTCATTTGCATCTCAGCAGATAAATTAGCTTTTTCCATATCTTGCTTTAGTTCAGCTTGACGCATAGTTCGGTTAACTTGAGCATTATAAGATGCAAGCCGACTTTGTTGTTCAGCAGTAAGATTCTGCGATTCTGCTGCATTCAAAGCTTGGAGATTTGCAAGATCAGAACGAGTACCTGCATCTAAGTTAGCCAATGCAGCTTGCTGTCGTTGACTAGACTCTTGTGAAGCTTGCTGCTGTGCAGCTTGAAAGTTAGCTAACGCTGTTTGTTGTTCTTGTTGTTCAGAAGTAATCCTAGCTTCTTGTCTAAACTGACCCTGTTGTACTTTAATTTGTTGCGACATCTGTGCAGTCTGAGATGCTGCTGTTTGCTGATTAGCAAGATTAGCCATGCGAACCTGCATTTGATTTTGAGAAGTAGCAAGATTAGCTTGTTGCTCATTGCTAAGGTTCTGTGCAGCACGTTGCTGAAGGGCCTGTGCGTTGCTATTAGCGATAGGTAAGTCACTCTGTATGATTGCATTAAACAAGGCATCACGGCCTACTGTAGAGGCTTCTAAGCCCCTCTGAGCAAGGTTCTGCTCTATAGCTGCTACTGCTGGTCTTGCCCATGCAGGAGTCTTGCCATCCTCCATACCTGCTAGTAATTGTTCCATTTGAACAGACACTAGAGCCTCTTGAGGTAGTGCTGCTACTGCTGCTGTTACTTGAGGATCTGCACCAGTATCAATTTGAGCTTGAACAGTTGCAGGATCTTCTGATATAGCTGCTGTTATTTCATCAGGCAAATCAGCCACTATTGCCATCATGTCTGCTGCTGCTGCTGTACGTTCTGTACCTGTCACAGCTTGCATAGATGCTGCTGCTGCCGTAGGAATACCTCCTATTTGAGAAGCATCACCTTGAGCAGCAGTTCCTGTAATAGCTTCACGACCTTGTAAATCTGCGGAAGGAGCATCGCCTAACTCAGTTTTAACTCTAGAAGCTGCCTCACCTACTTGTGCAGTACGCCCTCTGGTAATCATTACAGGATTACCTTGATCATCAAAAACAGGATTTCCTTCTGAATCTTTCTGCTGTACTTGCTGCCTATCAAAAGAAGGAATACCTTTTATTACTTCTCCAGTATTAATATCTACAGTGTCTTCAAGAGTAATTTGACTATCTGACACACGCTCTAATAAAGTAGAAGCATCTTCGTCACTTATTTGTTTAGCTTCGCGAGTAGCTACTTCAGGTGAAGCATCAACCATAACTACAGTACCGTCAGCATTCCTTACTGCATTACCTTCAGCATCTAGCAAAGGTACTTTAGGCATATCTACTGAAGATGCTGTTCCATCTGTCGCTGCTGCTGCATAATCTTCATCTCTTTCAGCAAACGTCGTAGTACCAGCTTCAAGTTTTTTAAGTTCTTCATCAGTAGGAGCAGTAGCAGCTACTGCTTTATCAGTTAATGAACTTATTTCAGTTACAGAAGCTTTATCAGGATCAGAACCTTGAGCAGCAGTTGTAGCTGATAAGTCACCTGCTTTTGCAGCAGTCACCTGTGCTGCGTCAATAGCTCCTTTTTGCATATAGGTATTAGCATTCAAACCTATATCTCTAGCCATTGAAGCAGAATTAGGATAAGTTTGAGCAACACTGCCATCTTTACGTACTAAAGAAAAAGTACCATTTTTGTTTTTAACAGCCTGTACACTTGTACCAAACTTTTTACTTACTCCTTGTCTTATATCATCGTTAAAAGAGGATAAAGAAAAACCTGTTTTAAGATCAGCTTTTGTAACACCTGCTGTAGTTGTAGAAATACCTTGTGCTGTTATATCATCAGGAGCAGTAGTAGCTGACCTAGCTGATATTTCTTCAATATCATCTTTAGAAGTTTGAAGACTAGGATCTATGCCCATAAAATCATCTAGAGATACTCCAGCTAAAGCAGCCATTTGTTGAGGAGTTTGTTCTGTAGTAGTTCCTGAAGCCTCTAATGTATACATTCCTGTTTGAGGATTAAAAGTAGCTTTTGCAGTTCCGTCTTTAAAAGCTTTCATATTTGCTAAAGTGTCATCCATCTTTTGATAGTCAAAGCCCTGACCAGTTTTAACTACATCAGCTTTAGGAACAGTACCAGTACCAGCAGCAGCGTCTTCTACTCTTGTAGCAGTTTCTGCAATTCTACGTTGCCTCTCAGTAGTATCTACAACAGGATCTGGTGTAGAAGTGCCTCCACCAGTAGTACCTCCTCCAGTAGTAGTATCTTTTGTAGGATCATACTCTTCATCTACTGGGGCCTCTGAAGGATCTGGCCTATAAAACCCAGAACCGCTGTTTTGATTTGTCATTCGTCCCATTTGTGTATTTCCTGTATCTGTTGTAGTAGCTGGAGATGTAGCAGCTTGTTGTGCAAGACCAGCAGACTGAGCTTGAGCAAAAGGAGTTTGCTGTGACATAATAGCTTCTTGCTGATCTACAAAAGGCTGTACCATGCTTTCTAGCTGCTCACGAATTTTAGGGTCGCCTTTAGTATTTTCATATTCTTTTAAAAGACGTTGATACTCAGGACTGTTTGAAACTTTTTGTGCTTCTGCTTGAACTTTTTGTACCTGTTCTCGTTGTGCAGCACTAATCTGTTGTGGCTGTTGATTAGAAACTATGCCTAGTTCCTTCTCTGAACTTTTCCCTTGAGCTTGAGGTGGTTGCCCTTGTAATGCAGCAGCTTGAGCTTGTTGTAATTTTTGTAATTCTTGTTGCATTTCAGCAGAAGGAACAAAAGGTTCACCAAAGTTTTGCTGTATAAGATTCGCCCCTGCACTAGGTGTTTGTGTCTGACTAGCTTGAGCAGGAGAAGCAACAGCAGCCTCTACACCAAACTGTCCTGAAGGTGCTTGTTTTACCGCTTCTAATTTGTTAGAAGGTATTTTTGAAGGAAGAAGAGGTTCAAATTCATTAAATCTTTGCCTATATCCACCTATATTATAAGTAGACCTTTTTTGTTTTAAAGCCTTTAAAACTTTTTTGTTATTTCTGTTGGCTCTCTTCTTACTCATAGTAGCATACTTCCAAATACAGTTACTGATGTAGTAAATACTACTGTAATTACTAGCCAAGCTAGTTTTTCCCAACGTGCTGCATGATTCTCAGAAGCTTTACGAAGTTCACGTAACTCTACAGTACACTCAGCCCAGCGTTCTCCACACTCTTTCTCATGCTCTGCTATACGTTCTAAAGCTTCTAAAGCTATGTCCATTTCTGTTTTAGCAGTCATAAGTGTTTTCACCTACTGCTTGGCTTTGCCAATGTTTAGTGCAATTACGTCAAGTAGCTTGTATGCCTTTGCAACCCATACATCATCCGTAGGTGTAGGCGTTAAAGCTGCCCCAGTAGATGCTAAAGCTACAGCAGCGGTGAGTACGTTAAATAGGTCAAATAGATATTCCATACTTATGCCTCTGGATCGTAGTCTGTAGCAGCTTTAATTGCTGCGGTGACTGTTGACATATCTTCGCTGCCCCAATCGTCCAACTCTTTCATAAACGACAAGTAGCCAGAGCTACGCATAACGCGCTCTTTCTTCTCTGCACTGGTCATGTCGCTGCAAAAGTCATCGTCATCGTCAAGACAGTTTGTGATTACGCTTACGCTACCTAGCATTGCTGAGTAGTCCTGCGCGATTTGCTCGTCAGAGCGTGTTTCTGATTCAGCCATTGTTAGCCTCCTGATTTAAGGGTTTCTATTTCTGCGGAAAGTTCTTGGATTGCTTTTACAAGCATTGGGATTAAGGCACCGTCGCCTAATCTCTGCCTCCCATCTACGGGATCTTCAGACCACATACCAAAGCCGTCTTTTAACTCTGCATGATTGTCTATGACAGCTTTGACTTCTTGGGCAATGAAACCGTGGTTTATTTCACCTTGACTTTGCATAACCCTATCTTCTGATCCTTCTACATATGCCTTATGGTCTGATGGTACGTCTTTTTCTTTCTTCCATTGGAACGTTACAGGGCGCAGATCGTTGATAAACGAAAGCCCCGCTGTAGAGTCAGTGATGTTTTCTTTGTACCGCTCATCAGAAGGTGCAGTAATGCTTGTAGCGCCAAAAGCAATGTTGCTATCAGTAGCGCCAAAACCAAATGTAAAGTTGTTAGCTGCTTGAGATGTTACTTGTGAACCAAGAACAATTACTTGCGCGGTATCAGCAGTGCTTAAGTCAGAGTTGAATCCAATAATTGTATTGTTACCCCCAGTAGTGGTGCTGTCACCAGCCAGAGCGCCGATATAAGTATTCTGGGTTGCTGTGCTCTGTATTTCACCAGCGGCATGCCCTACTGCCACATTAAATGTATTAACAGCAGTCGCAGGATTCATATTACTTAAAGCACTAAAACCAACTGCTGTGTTTTTACTCCCTAGTTGATTTGTGGTAAGAGCCTGATACCCAACCGCTGTATTAAAATCTGCGTCAGTGACAGCATCACCAGCAAGAGCGCCGATGAAAGTGTTTTGGATTCCCGTGGTGATTGACACACCAGCACTCGTTCCTACTCCTACGTTGTAAGCATTGGTAGCAGTAGTGAAATTTTGATTTGCTAAAGCATTAGTACCAACGCCAACTGAGTTGCTACCTAACGTGTCTGAACCTATAGCGTTTAAGCCCACCGCTATATTGACACCACCCGATGTTAAAGCATCACCAGCAAGGCCACCAACTAAGACGTTATACAGGCCCGTGGTGACTGCTGCTCCTGCATTTGTGCCAACGGCTACATTGTAAACATCTGTGGCTGTGGTGAAGTTTTGAGCATACAAAGCTCCAAAACCAACTGCCGTTGATCTACTACCTAACGTATCGCTAGAAAGAGCTTGATCCCCCATCGCTACGTTGAAGTCAGCATCAGTGAGAGCATCACCAGCCAAACCGCCAAGAAGGACGTTGCGGATTCCCGTGGTGACTTGTGCCCCTGCTGCGTAGCCAACAGCTACATTGTAGTGTTCAGTCGCAGTAGTGAAATTTTGTGCTTGTAAAGCTGCTTCACCAATAGCAACGGCTCTGCTTCCAAGAGTGTCTGCACTAAGCGCATCCCTACCTAAAACGGTATTGCTTCCCCCAGCAGTAAGAGCATCACCAGCAGTGGCTCCAATTAAGGTGTTATGGACTCCCGTGGTGACTGCCTGACCAGCCTCAAAACCAACAGCGGTGTTAAAGTTATCTGCATCAGAGTTTTGCACTTTTAGTGCGGACACACCTATAGCTACGTTTTTGCGCCCTGTGTCTTCGCCGCCTAATGCAAAATACCCAAGAGCGACATTGTTAAATCCTGTAGTCAGGGCATCACCAGCAAGTCCACCGATAAGAGTGTTCTGAACTCCCGTGGTGGCATTCAGACCTGCTGCGTATCCAACTGCTACATTGTACATATCAGTAGCTGTAGCTGGATTTTGGGTTTCTAGTGCGCCTCTGCCTAAAGCAACTGACCTGCTTCCTAATTGATTAGTACCTAATGCCCTAGTTCCTAATGCTACGTTATAATCTGCATCAGTAGTTGCATCGCCAGCAAGACCTCCAATAAACGTATTCTCAATTCCCGTGGTGATTGCTTCACCAGCCCTTGCACCTACGGCGGTGTTGTAACTTGTTGTAGCTGTAGCAAAGTTCAAGGCTGAAAGAGTGTTGTAACCTACAGCCGTGTTTTCCGTTCCTAAATCGTCAGCACCTAATGAGAACGCACCTACCGCTACATTATTAGATCCTGTGGTAAGCGCATCACCTGCATTACCTCCCAAGATCGTGTTCCGTACCCCTGTGGTCATAGCTGTACCAGCGTTAGACCCAACAGCTACGTTGTACGCATCTGCTCCAGCGTTTAAAGTTTCTAATGCTTGGTATCCAATAGCTACATTTAATCCATTGGCATCTTCAGTTTTTAACGCCTCAAAGCCCACAGCAACATTACCATCACCCGTAGTCAAAGCCGTACCCGCTTCGTCGCCCACGACCACGTTGTAGTTGCCGCCAGAGGCTATGCTGTCGCCAGCGTTGACACCTGCGCGGAAGTTGGAGGTTCCAGCGGTAGCTGTTTGTAAAGTGCCTCCAGTTGAAGCTATTATCAGATCTCCACCTGCTGTTAGCTGTAAACCTTCAGTGTCATTCGTAAAAAATCTTAACTCATGGTTAGTTGTGGTTCCAAAACTAATAGCTGTGTTCGTATCGTCATATGCAATTTTCCCCGCAACTGCACCCCCAGTTCTTTGTAAAACTAGCAACGGAGTGTTGGCTGCGGCAGCAGAGGTTAGGGTCGCCACCGTTGAACCAGACGAAGCGCCTGTGACAGATAACCCTGCTGACATATCCACAGCACCATCAATATCCACGACATCTAGGTTAGTGGTGCCATCAACGTCTATATCGCCTGAGATGTCTAACGTAGCAGCATCTAGCTCACCGCTAATCGTAAAGTTGCGAATGCCTGTATAGTCTTTATTAGAATCAAGTATAACAGCCTTAGAAGCTATTGCAGTACCTACTGCTGTACTACCAAGGTCTAGTGCGTTTAGTTCGCCTACAACGGCTGTAAT
>Ga0181413_1000205_pt1 | contig 17511 bp, 20 predicted proteins | sample 36SPOviralmetaG_FD_130111 | JGI IMG/M metagenome (GOLD analysis project Ga0181413, IMG submission 130111) | Marine viral communities from the oligotrophic San Pedro Time Series (SPOT) site, San Pedro Channel, CA, USA - 36 SPOT_SRF_2012-09-28 | ecosystem: Environmental > Aquatic > Marine > Strait... | reverse complement strand
AGGTCGCCGAGGAAAAGGCTAGTCAGATTATGGAGGTCGCTAAAGAAGTCCTTGCAAGCGTTGCTGCAGCTGAGAAAAAGGCTGAGGAAAATGCGAGTAAGATTATGGAGGTCGTTAAAGAAGTCCCTGCAAAGGTTGTTACAGCTCAACAGTTCTTGGGCAGTGCATCTGACGTGGAATCGGACAGTGCATCTGACGTGGAATCGGACAGTGCTATAGACGAAGCGGCTGCTGCAGAAGAAGCGGTTACAGAAGAAGAATCGGGTAGCGGCCATTCAACCGACGAAGAGCAGACTGGGGCTTCTGTTGGTCAACTCGCCGAGGCTTCTGTTGGTCAACTCGCCGGGGCCAGATGGAGTTGCGCCAACTGTGGAACGGATACGACCGTCCAAAAGCGAAAAGGGCCGAATGGGCCGCGAACGCTGTGCAATGCCTGCGGGGTGAAAAAATATTTCCCCAAGAAGAGGCTCAGGGACGCGGTAGGAACCTCTCCCGCCCCGGCGCAAACGCGCGCCCGTGTGTCGTCCGAGGAGAGACCGCCTTTCTCTGTGCCAATTGCAATTGCTCGAGACGCTGCTAAACGGTATTCGGACGGTAAAAAAATGATTTTCGCGAAGCAAGAACTGAGTCAGGAGGACGTGTTTACGTTGGTCAGGATGATTGTCGAATATGGTGGGCCAGAGAAGGTTAAATCGAAAGAAAATAAGGGTGCGTGGAAAAAGATCGCCTTGAGTAGCCGCACCGAACAACAATTGAAAGGGCAAACGTCATTTCAAGGTGATATTACAAAAAAATTCGAAAAATGGATGAAGTTGCTAGGTTTAAAAGGTGATGGATCAGAATTAGTGTTGTAATATTTTGAAAAATTTCAGGTAATTACACATAAATGATGAGTTTTTATTCAGTGAGCATTTGTCCTCACAGAATTTCTCATAAGCGACGTCAAATAATTTTTTCGATTCGACAATTTTCCCCGCTTTCAGTAAACAAAGCGCGCGCATGTAAATCATATCCGGTGATGTCTCGTTGAATTCCGCACTCGCGTAGACTTCGTCGAACTTGTCCAGGTCAACATCATCACTTTGTATCATGGAATACAGAATATTGTACTTACTGTTGAAAGTTAAGATGTTATTCGGATTTATTGACGACGTAAATTTGCCTACTTTTGATCCGTCGATAAATATATTTGGATACATTTTCATCGCATTCAACTTTAATCTGTTTATGCATAGTGACATTGCAATGTTCGTTTGATAAGCAATTGGCAGCATTTCCGGAATCATCTGCTTAGCAGCTTCCCCGTCAACGATGTAACTTTCGACAGACGGGAGCAAAGTCATGGTATTTCCGTTGAAGTTTTTGATCTCCTGGAATTGTGATTCCGGATCTCGTTGAAATGGCTGTCCGAAAAATACGATGCCCTGTTGTGCCGGAGGGCAGTATTTTGAGAGGACTACTTCGCAGTCGTCGCTCATGATAACGTCATCTTCTATTACGAGTCCAGTCCTTCCACTTTTCGCAATCCGTTCGAGGGCAGAAACGTGTTTCAAATAATTTGATATATTTGGCAGTGACAGTGGCCTCTGGAATTTATCAAACAGTGTCTCAACATCATCTAGACTGTCAGGTTTTTTGGTTCGAAGAAGATTTTTAATGTTATTCAAAGACAAATCTTTACAGTTTAATTTATCAATTACAACAATTTCATTTATGAAATTACATTCAGCGAACCTACTTTTTATGGATTCGATATTTTCTTTTCGCTTTAGGAGGTTTGCATCGTGGATGATATATAGGTCGTACACCATTTGTATTTGTCTTCTGGCAAGATTATAATCAGTAACTTCTGGCGCGTTTCTGGACGGACAAATGTATGTCAATCGATGATTCCAAACTTTTGAAAAATGAATATAATTGTCCTTCTGTCGAATATTTGAAAAGGTAACGTTGGCGACTTGATAATGGTGTACATCGCATACATGTGTGATCGAATATTTAATGACATTTTTATATAATTATATTATATCTATTGTAACAATGCCTTTCAAAACTTTATGTCTTCATCGTATGCTTGACTCAACATCTTCCCCATAGGGCACGGGACGTTATATAGTTTATCTCTTACGATTCTGTTCAAGTATACCAAGCACTTGCATTCATTTTGAAATTTGATCAAGTGTTTGCACATCAGGCCTTGCGCATGCTTTCTGTAAACAAAATCTGGGCAGTCACATGTCATGTCTTTCACATCGATCATGTAATTCTTCTTCGGATAAGAAATGTGGCCCTTTATTATTCGATTATCGGTTGATATATATACCACCGCGACGGATAGCGGTACCTTTTCTGATTCTCTGCGAATTATATTTCTTTCACTGTCTTTTCCCTGGTCTATTACTTCTTGGTCAACTCCAGCTTCCATCGATTCCCAAATATCAATGTAAATCTTTCTTAGTACTGATCCATAGCGTCTTATGATGTAACCGTATGTTGAAAATTCCGTTAAATAGACTTGAATTAGCGTAATCAGTGCAAAACGCAATTTTTTTAGCGTGACTTCATGAGCGTGTATATTGCCCCTGTATACTTCAAATCTGTAAATTTCGTCTTTTATCTTTAGTATAACCTTGGAAATTCTATCAAACGATCTTGCGAATAAGGGATGAAAAGTATTTCTATCCACTTTCGTCCGAGAATCTATGACAACTTCTTGATTATGCAGCGTTTTCTCTGTTAGGTACATGTCATACAATTCATCTAGAATGATTTTGTTGTCTTCGGATGATACTAATATCTCGTCTTCTTCCCCGTTTTCACCGACTTTCACAAACGCCCTTATAACAGTGCTGTACCCTATTCGATGAATCCATATGTTAGCGTTGTCATCTGAAACGTTTGAAATGTAGTCATCTAGGTATTGCATGCTGTTATTTAGGAATAAATTCTTAAGTATTTATTACAAAAAAATATCTCTTCAAATATAAAAAAGAAGATGGCGGATAAATTTACCCCTGGCAGCGCTACAAACGCTATTACGGAGGTTCCAGCAAAGATCCCTGCAGGAATTACTGAAAGTGTAGCAAAAAGTCCCACGGCTAAAATCGTAATTTCTGTATTTCTAGTGTTCATAGTTCTTTACGTTCTCGTTTACGTTTATAAAATGTACATGGCTTCGTCACTTCAGACCACAACTTTATTGAAAAAACCAATAAGTGTACCATTCTCAGAAGTTGATATCACGCGTGATGTGCAACTTCCTAAAAATATCGTCGGTAATCAATACTCTATATCCTTTTGGATTTACGTCGACGGTGTTCCACCAACCTCTAAAGACAAGTTCGTCTTATCTAGAGGAAATGTTGAATTCACTGTCAACAAGAACAACGCACTCGTAGTCGATGTCAATGGTAAAAAGATGAGGTTTAGAAACTTCCCAACTAATAGGTGGGTAAATGTTGCGTTGGTCGTAGACGAAACTTTGGCGACTCTTTACATCGACGGCAAATTCAGCGAAGCGGAACAAGGTAACTTCCAAGCGATAAGCGGTCCAGTCATTATTGGCAAACCGGATTATCGTGAACGTATCGATGGGTATATCTCAAAAGTCCAGATCTTCAATTACGCTCTTACAATTGATCATTCTCAAATCATATACAAGGCTGGCCCGTTGCACAAATCCATTCTAGGAATGATAGGAATTCCCATGTACGGACTTCGCAATCCTTTCGTGAGACTCGACGAAGTTAAAGTCGAACAATGATACAGCGTCCATTAAAGTAATCTTTTTTCCTTTTGTTCCATAAAATGGGTGAGTATTATATCCAGAACGAACGTTTCTTTGTAGATGGCGAAAAACCAATTTTTCGTCTGATAAACACGACTATATTAGACTTTGATGACAGTCAAATACGAGTAAAATCAAAATCTGTAGAAAAACTTATCCCAATAATTACAGAACTTCAAGACAAATATCATCTTACAAATCCTTTCGTGCTCGATAAATCAGGTTTGTCCTTAACAATCCAATTTCTTAATAAGAATGTAAATCTTAAACAATGTATCGATAAACGATTCCACTATAACGTTGAAATATTACTCCACTCTAAAACTGAGACGGCCCTCGTGTTTAAAATATTAAGGATTGATAAAAAACAATCTATGGAAATCGACTTTCCCGAACCCGACTTACAAGATGTTTCCGAAATAAGAGAATACATTACGTCCAAAGTTGAAGCATTTAAGACAAAATTCTGTGATCTTAGTAGGGAAAAAATTGAGACGATGACACTATCCGAACTTATTGCTCTCGAAGAAAATCTTTGCGACTTCATCTCTAGAAATTTATGAGATTAAATCGAATAAAAATTATCTTAACTAATAATAAAATCAAACAATGGCCTTGTTTAGTAAACCCTCTCTAAGGATCGTCCTCATTTTCCTCGCTTCCTCCGTGTTGGTCTACCTCGCTACCGAATATTACAAAAATAATTTGGCAGAAACTACTGAAGCATTCGAAGAAACTGTCCCAACCGTTGATGTCGATTCTGACATAATCGATAACAAACCTCTCCCCGAACCCGAACTCACAACTGAAGTTGTAGGCAAACTGGACGACAAAAAAGAAGACGGCTATGATATCATGCCATCCGAAGATAGTTTAAACGAGCAATACCGCCCCGTTGATTTTGAGGAATCTAAGGCCAGCAATGATTGCTTTCCCAAAGACAAGCTATCCGCGGAAGATTTACTCCCTAAAGATAGTGCTAACTCGAAATGGAGCCAAGTAAATCCCAGTGGTCAAGGCGAATTGAAGAACGCTAACTTCCTCAATGCAGGATACCACGTCGGTGTCAATACTATCGGCAGCAGTATGCGGAATGCCAACATGCAGTTGCGCAGCGAGCCACCTAATCCTCAAATCAAGGTAAGCCCCTTCATGAACTCTACTATCATGCCCGACCTCAACAGACGACCTCTCGAAATTAACGGTTGCGATTGAGCATCACGCACTATTTTTTTACAACATGGATTGATGATCCATCTAAAAGAGTAAAACGATTTAAAAAAGTAAAAATTATATGTATGGTAATACACATATGTCTGGGTTTACGGAGAAGATCACCTACTCTGACGTATTAACAACGATGAAGGTACTTACCATAGCAGCAGGAGAACAAGATGATTTGCAACAGCGAAGAAACACAGCATTGACCATTATGGAAACATGTTTCTCCAATAAGCACCTATTTGACTTCAAAGGTAAAACAGGCAATCTTAAACTCTTCGAGGCAATCTACCTAAAAGCTAAGGGGGCGAGCCAGGGGGATCGCAGATTCGAAGAGTATGTACATAAATTCGCAAATGTACTTCATGCCAATGATGAACCAATTGATCAAATAGTGGCAGATGATGAGCCCACTGCTAACAAGGTAACTCCGATGACAACCTGTTCACAAACTGACATCGCATTACAAATTGACAAGATTGAAAAAAGGAATTTATCTATGGGTTTCGGGTTAGGGCTTAAAAGTAAACTCAATCGTCTCGACGAAAAAAAAACCAAGCGCCTTAAACGTGAGCTAAATTTACTGTTGTGAATATATTGTATACTATCAAATGCAAGGATTCTTGCACATCAAAAACGTGTTCTCAGAAAAATCAGTCGAAATTTTATACAAGTGCTTGAAAATAGACGATGTAGAAAAATCATCCGTAAAATACCAATGGATAAGTTATAACCACGAATCGGACTTAATCAAGCCACTTCGTGATAATGAAACTGATCAACAAAGCTGGCAGTTCGAAAATATTATAGATTATTTACGCGGGTACAATTTCAATGTCAACAGTGATCAGAGAACAGTATTTCAGTTGTATAATCGAAATATAAATCCACGTTGCATGGTAAGTGACGAAAAATTACCGGACGGAACCAGTCTTGGGAGATTGTATTCAAACGACAGTATTGACAAAGTCCGAGAATTGTTTTCAAGAAATGAGCAATTTGTAAACAGCCTTCTGTCCCAAAATAAAACACTTTACCCTTACGTGAGTGAATACCCAATACACGAGTACACTAAATTATTCATCAACAGGCCAGGTTGCAATGACCAAGAAGTGCATTGTGATTCTCCACTAGACAATGAACGAGACTCGATTTACATCATCATTCCATTAACTGACTGTGACGAGGCTATGGGAACAACCGTATTTTACGACGATGACCGCATCAGAAAGTATATCAACACGGATGAAAGCTGGTATAATAAAGGTGTCGTCGAACAACTTAATGGTGACATGAAAAACGATTTTGAATCATCCGAGTACAATGTTCCATTTAAAGCAGGCGACGCTGTTCTATTTTTCGGAGATACGGCGCATCGAGGTACGCGTAATCGATCTGATAAACCCAGACTTTTTCTTCACGTCGGGTTGAAGAAATCATCTGCCGTGGAAGTGTAGCAAGATCAGAGCTAAGACAAGCGAAATAAATATAATATTTCTAGTTGACAATATAGAATCAGATTCCAGTATTTTGTGTAGCTCTCCTGTCGGGTATCGATTCTGCACAAATTCGTAAGCTTCTTGTATCGCAGTTTCCATAGTCACTATTCCTTTGTGGTTAACCGGGCCGACGATATGTACATTTGGCAACACGCCTTCGGATTTCAACACTCCTGATTTTGACCTTATGAAACCCGTATCACTTGAAGTGTATTTCCCATCATCTGACAAGTGCACCCCCCTAGTAAACGTAAAAGCTTTTGGTTCAGGTATTCCAAGTTGCCTGATTACTTCATCTTGTATTTCTTCGAGAGTACATTCATATACTTTTTTCTTTAGCCTATTTGAATACTTTGATTGATCGACAATACAACCAGACCAAACTGTTTTGACACTATTGTCTTTCGTGAATGTATCTAGGTATTCTGAAACAGGTAGTAATATGATATTCCATTCTCCTTCGCAAAATTTGCACCATTCTTTTGGAAATTCTACAGCTTTGTCAAAATGTAGTTGGAATCCAATTGAATGATATGAGCTTTCCTCGGCAAGAGTTTTTAAGTGAGAGTATTCCCCCCAATTATTCTTTATGACTTCGTCTGAATTTCTCAAAATGTCTACAAGAGCCAGGGGGGGTGTGGCTAGTATAAGTTCTCTTGCTCTGAAAGCACCCTTGTTCGTGTTAACGATAAATATTTTGTCGACTAGGTTGATGCTTTGGACCTCGAACCCTTTTCTGAAATCAACTCTAGACGATAGGTTCTTTTCGATGACATCGTACCAGTTTGGATTCTTTAAATGAACAAATTGACCGTGGTAATTATACATTTCATTGAAAACATCTTGCATCATCACCTTCGAAGGAATGTTCGCAAGAGCCACTGATAAAATGTACATGGCATCCGATCCGGAAGTACTCAAATGCTGCATGAAGTCGTCTACTGTATCGGCTGTTTCGAAAAATCTCGATATGATCAACCCTGACGTCAACTTAAATATGTCCACTACAGACAGTTTCGACAGCAGCGCCTTATAAAGAGCAAATCTATCTCTGTACACGGGTTCGTATTCGAATTTTATGTTATGAATTTTCAACAGTCGTCTAAATTTATTGTATGTTGTTGTCATCACTCTCGGGCTATGCTCCGAGTAGTACGTATCATCGATCCAATCAACCTTCCAACAACCACCGAGATCGCTATTTTTTTCTATAATCGCAATCTTTGCGTCAGTTTGGCTCAGCATTGTCGACAGAGCAAGCCCTGTCGGTCCTCCACCCACGATCAAAAAGTCATAGACTTCCCCAGTCATTCTTTAAGTGTTGGTACATATTCATTCTCGCTGCATGAACGAATGTCAAAAATTATATTAATTAAAATTTGATGGTTTACTTCTTTTTAGTTGAAACGGCCTTCTTGGCGGCGGGCTTCGCGGCGGGCTTCGCGGCGGATTTCGCGGCGGTTTTTTTAACATCCTTGGCCGGCTTTTTGGTAGCAACCGTCTTCGCTTTGGAATCCTTGGCAACCGCCTTCTTCGCCTTTGCAGCGGGCTTTGCCTTTACAGCCTCGGCGCTCTTGGAGTTGGACTTCACCACATATTTGTTGTAGATAATGTATCCAACTTCAGAGTTTTTCAGGTCAGAAATATCCTTCATGAGTTTTTCGTATCCCTCCGCCTGGGATTTGGGAAGACCCTTCATCTTTCCTTCGAGTTCGGTTTTGAGAAGTGCGTTTTGTTTCGCAGCATCGCCACCAGATTGGCCCTTCTTCTTGATGAGAACAGGTTTGGTTAGAACTTGCCTCGTCACGATGAAGTGGTAGGTGTTCTTTTTGCTGCCTCGAGTGGTCTCGCGCAAGATGAACTTAATACTGTCGTTGCCACCCTTTTCCCTGGTCTTGATTTCAGAATCGGAAAGGTTGCGATAAAGTCGTGCCCCGGCTTTGCGAGCGGCTGTGCCGATGACGTTATCCTTGGCCGCGTAACGACCTCCTTCAAAGTTTGTACCAGAACCTGCTACGGTGAAAAATCGCATTTTTTTAACGTATCAATACATAAAAAAAAATTCAATATAACCGCGCACGAGATACCCTATAAAATTATATTCAGAGTCGTCTAATTTCATCACAAGACCTCCAGTGCACGATTGGGATCTCTTTATCTTCGTCGTAGAATTCTACAGGTCCATCAGTATAACATTTATGGTCATTAGAAAGCGAATTCGTCGCGTTCAGAGGGGTGGGAATGAGTGGTTTGTGTGTATCTTTTGCAATCGTCCGGTCAGACATGTTTGTATTAAAGCTCGTTAAGGCTTTCTCTTGAGGATTCTCACATAACCATTCCCATCTGTTCCAACCTCTGCCTTTCAAAGTACAAGGAGGATTGCTCAATTTCGTATCTTCTGCGTAAAGAAATCTTTGATTGGCCGTGCAAGTCTTCAATTCTTCTTTCGCACCAGTTAGTAAATCGGAATCTTGGCATTTTACGAGGGTTCTATTCAAACCCATGAGTTCAGAATCCACGTCTACGATATCAATGTCCTTAAACTTCGAAACCGCGCCACGATCATACCGCAGCTGTGGACTTCCCACAAAACACGTCTCCGGGTTAGAAGGCTTACTCAAAAGGTATTCGCCCGGTCCCGTAGATTCGGAAAGTTTCTTGTCGTAAGCACATGAATCATAATTTATTCTGGAGAATGACATTTCTTATATTGATTAATACAAATATTTTTATTTTTCTTTCTATATTTCAATGAGCTGTCTTAGAATAGCATATCTGAATTACTGGGACGACGAAATAAACGATAGGTACTTCTCAAAGTTCATAGAATATCATCTGGTTGGACTGAAAACAAAAGAAGTGTCTCCATTCGAAAATCCAGATATTATTGTTTGTTCAGTGTTCGGTGATTTGAACTTGATTTCAAGGATAAGCGCAAAAATTAAGATCTTTTACACTGGCGAAAACTTGAAACGCAACTTATACCGTGAATTTCAAAATATAAGAATTCTTCAAAACATATTTGATCTTATAATTGGATTTCATGACACTGATGTTAAGAATAAATTACTTAGTTTCCCACTGTGGTTACAATACTATCCATTCTATTCAGCAAAAGAAGATGAAACAATAGTATCATATATTGAGAAGCAGCACATTTTGAATAGACGCATCCACAAAGATAAGTTTTGTACCTTAATAGCAAGGCATGATCGAACGGGTATTCGAACAAAAATTTCAAAAAGCGTTGCAAAAAAAGGCAAGATAAGTTACGGGGGAACCTTTCACCTCGTTCAATTCCAGTCAGATCACTATGTCGTACCATATGGGTCTAAAGAGAAGGTAAACTACATAAAAACTTCCAAGTATAACATATGTCCAGAAAACTCGTCAACAAAAGGATATTGTACCGAAAAGTTATTCGAAGCATTACAAGCCGGTTGCATTCCAATTTATTCAGGACATGGTATTCCAACCGTGTTGAATAAAAACAAAATTATATTTTACAGAGAAGATGCCCCCGAAGAGGAATTCCTGCAAAATTTCCAAAGTGTCTATAAATTTGATGGGAATGTCTTCGAATCCAATTCTGAAGACATTATTTCAAACTACTACGAAGATCTGAAAAATCAATTAGCACACTTGATCAAATCGAGAACTACGTTAGACTTCACTATATTTGAACCCCAAAAATCCGCTAACAAAGTAGAATTAAATGACGACATTGGTGACAGCACTGATGACAGCACTGATGAAAGTACTGATGGCAGCACTGATGACAGCTCTGATGACAGCACTGATGACAGCACCGATGATGACATTGACGACAGAACTGATGACAACGTCGATGACGGCAGGAAAGACAAAGACAATGAAGTCGCCGATTTTGTACAGGACCTCCTCAAAACATTAGAAACAATCGCAAAAGAGAAAATAAAGGCTGGGGCGAAGAGAAACCTCCGTAAGATTCCATGAAAGTCAAGTCGTCAATTCTTCAACCTTTTGAGTACATAATGCGATTTGTATCACAATAAATTGATAAAAACATATTGACGAGGTAATTAATTTGAAACATGCAAAACATATACCTGCCAAAATGAATTGAAGGTATCCGATTATCACAAAATATGGATTCGCGCCCACATGCCCAACGCTGGGCAACTGGTGTATTATCCGTGTTTGTCTAAATAGGCGACAGATGAAAATGTATACCATCATATTGTACACGTCGACAGTAAATAATGAATATACACGGGCGTATTTGAACAGGAAACACGCTGAAAGCGCTGGAATTCCTCCAAATTCAAAAGCCAACCGTGATGGCGATGAAAAACGTGCGACATACAGGTGAACAGGTTGTTCTACAGTCGGTTCCTCTATTTTTATTCGAACCTCTTCGTTGAATCCTACCTTCGGCAGTTCTAACTCATCCGGAGACAAGACAATTACAAATCGTTCCATGATATTACCATCAAATATAAAAAGCACTTAAGGATTTTTTAATTAAATATAAATTATGGACAATACTATATCTCGAAAGGGCTACGGAATACCAAAGAAACACCTATCTGAACGTGATTTGAAAGATATTAAAAACGAATTGACCGTGAAGCCATTCTCGCCTTTTGAATTAAGTTCAAATAGTAGCGAATACGACGATAAACAATTCCAAGTTTTCAGAGAAAGCTCTAACAAAATATATGTTCCAAGGAATTACGGATTACATAAATATGGAAAAGCAAAATACCAATTTGACAAACCACAACCGATAAAACCTGTTTTCAAAGGAACTTTACGAGATTATCAGCAAGAACCAGTAAACGCGTATTTAGAATGTACACGTGACGAACATAAAAATTCTGGAATAATTAACATCCCACCGGGTTTCGGTAAAACAGTAATTGCATTGTATATCATTTCAAAGTTGAAGGTTAAAACGTTGATTGTTGTTCATAAAGACTTCCTGTTGTCTCAATGGAAGGAACGCATTGAGCAATACTTGGGAAACGTATCTGTAGGCATTTTAAAACAAAAAAAGGTTGAAATCGATAAGGATATCGTGATCGCAAGTCTGCAATCGATTGTGATGCGTGGATATGACAGCAAAGTGTTCGAAGGTTTTGGATTGCAAATCATAGACGAGGCACATCATATTGCTGCAAAAATATTTTCGCAAAGCTTCTTCTCGGTGAATTGTAAACATATATTAGGATTAAGCGCCACGATTCAACGGAAAGATGGTTTGACTAAGGTTCTGAAGTGGTTTATGGGAGATATCGTATGTAAAATGAAAGCAAAGGGGTCTTCCGATGTGAAAGTGAAGGTGATTCATTACGACAACCCGGATCCGATGTACAAGCAAGTTCCGCTACTTTTCAACGGCAGGCCGAATGTAAGTCGATTGATAACTAGGGTGTGTGAATTTAAACCGCGCACACAGCTGATCGCCAAAGAAATAAAACACATTCTTGATCTCGATCCTGACAGAAATGTTATATTATTGTCAGACAGAAGGGAGCACCTGACCGACATCGAGTTGGAATTGAAATCTTTCGGTATCGTCGACACTGGATTATATGTGGGTGGTATGAAAGAACAAGCGTTAAAAACATCAGAGACAAAGCAAATATTGCTCGGAACGTTCTCAATGGTCGCCGAAGGCTTCGACCTACCAAAGTTGAACACAATGATTTTAGCTAGTTCAAAGTCGGATATAGAGCAAGCAGTCGGCAGAATTCAACGGCAGTTGCCACATGAGAGGACTTATGATCCGTATATTATAGATATTGCCGACGATCTGTCAATATTCGCATCACAATCGAAGAAACGCAAAGACTTTTACCGCAAAAAAGGTTATTCGATAGAGGTATTGGGCGAAAAAAAAGATAAACTTGAATTGCCGAAATTTGCATTCACATTGGAAGACGAGTGAGCGATTTAAAATGACTTAGCACATGTCAACGTGATTGTATCAGCGAATACATACATCGCGTAGAGAGAGGGCGTTAATACAGACAGCATACCGTCTCTCTTACTACACGAAAATGCCTTAACTACAACCCGAATCCAAAGTATGAGCAATGCAATCACGTAAATGAAAATTGCAACAAGGTAAAGAACACCAAGCCACATAACTCCGCCGAATTCCTTTTTATCTTCAGAAAACTTTTCAGTCTCTTTTTGTAATAGGTTTTTTGCAATGATACTTTCGAGAAGCATTGATTTTTAGAATATAAGAAGAAATTATTTCACCATTTTTATATCTGTATCTTTATATCTGGTCTGAATCCATGGCCGAATTTAAGATACTTAAAACTTGGGAACTAGAAACTTCTATAAATCAAATCCTACACCAACACGCAGCGAATCATTATTCAAGGCTTAACATGGTTTTTATGTTGCCAATAATAATGTGCAGTTCCGCGCTCGGAACAATCGGATTCATCTCGTCTGGAAGTACAGGCTCAAATGGCAGTAATGTGGTCCACATTCTCATGGGCTGTTTCGGATATGTCTCTGCTATTCTTACTACAATACATAATTTCTTAAATATACAGAAGCTACAAGCGACACATTCTCTCCACGCCGTGGAATACTCGAAAATATCGCGCGATATCAAAATGCATATTTACCTTTCCGAGACAGATGTGAAAGTTTACGCGAACATTGCTGAATACATAAAACAATGTCGTACAAAGATAGACAAATTGATAGAGTCCGCCGACGAAGTCCCTGGTTTCATCGAAAACAGCATTGGAAAAAAAGTCGAGGGCATAAGAAGACGAGAATCGAAGGAAATAAATGAATTAATTCAGCTTTCTCAACAAAATGCAGAAGATATGCGTGACAAAACTCTCGATATCAACGACATGACAGATCTATCCGATATTCTGGTAGTGAAAGAAAGAAGAAAAAGTCGAGATGGAGGACGCAAATCATCACAAGGAAAGGAGGAAGAAGAAAGACTTTCGAACGACAGTTCCGAATCGAAAGAGTCAGAAGAATCAAATGAGTCTAAATCTTCAAAAAATAGTACGGATGATAACAGTGACAAAATTCAAGAACGACTTTCTCTAGATACATTTTTCCGATCGGTGAAAGATAAAAGCGCAAGAACGAGTTGGAAACGACATCTGAAATTGCTCGACGATGTCGATAACTCGTGATCAATTCATTGATGATTGTGAAAAACAAATATTTTTTTAAAAGTCGTCGTCGGACGATTGATTTTCTATGTTGAATGAAATTCCTTTTCCTCTTAGGTAATCTCCAAGAATTCCAACTTCATGCATTCTCGCGAATTCAGTGTAACCAGAGTGAATGTATTCAGATCTGATGAAAACCATTGGATACGAGTCAATTTTATGGACCTTTTTTAGATGTTCGATCTCTTCAAAGATGAAGTCGTCGTCGTCGTACATTTCCATATATTCCTCAAGAACTATTCGGTCGTATGATACACTCATATTGTCAAGTAATTCTTTCAACTTAACACAGTTACGACAGATTTTTTTGCTGATGACAAGTAGATGACTGCATTTGACAGCCTTCAAAATACTCATTGCTTCTTTGAATGGACGAAACATTTTTATGCACGCGCTTTTGCGCGGGATTTCTTCTTCACGACGACGGGTTCCTCGTCATCTTCACTCACCTCCTCTTCGACGACGGCCTCGTCATCGCTTGTCTCTACTTCATTCACCTCTGCGACCACGTCTTCGTCGTCGTCGACTTCCGCATCAGCAGAGTTGACTGTTTTAGACTCTCCAATTTTGTCTTCAAGAATTTCCCTGAACGCAAACTTACTGATTCCGGTGTTTGGAAGGATCATGAGTTGCTGCGCCTTCCAGGAACAACCAAACTTCCCCCCTGCCACCCACACACCCCCACACGAAGCAATCGCGGTCACTTTCGAACCTTTCATCTTGGGGATAATGCCTTCCAGAGAAACTTCGTCTCTGGTGTTCTCGTCGTAAGCTACACAACGGAACTGACCCTTGTTGTCTTTCGGCATCTTTAGCCTGTAAGTAGCGGGCCACTTATCAATGACTTCGCCCGTTTCACGGTCGGTAGGGATTCTGATTGACCTGGAAAAGAGGGCATCAACAACGTCTTTGTTTTTGGGTTTGCGAATCCAGGCTTGGGAATTCTCCAATACCGTTTCGAGAACCTTTTGGTCGATTTGCTCCAGGATGCTGTACCACATCTGCAGAGTTTCGCGCGATTCCTTCTCCTTGAAACTGAGTTCAAGGGAATGGCTCGTGGAGTTATCATTCACGTCCGTGAATACATTCACCCCAAATGGAGCATAGCTTTGCGGAGTTTGAATCACAAATGGGCTCTTATCGTAATACATCGAAATGTATTTTCCACCTTTGTCATTGATCTTTTTGATATCCCCGAAGGATACCTTAGCAATGTCGAATTCTTTCACGTTAATAACGTCCTGAACCATCTTTGTTTTTTTGTAATATTACTACTCAGCTTGTCTTTAAGTGTTTTTGTGTAACAAAACTATTTAAAAAGAAGTCGACATAATAAATGAATATGACTGATGAGATTTCACCCCCTGTCAAGAAAAAACGCGGGAGAAAGCCTAAAAATGTAAATCAAGTTATCGATGAACAAATTCAACAAGAAGACATGGCACGCGACGAACCAATTCAAGAAAAAATGCCAGAAATAATTCAGATCAGGAAAACACAAATAGAAGAATTAAATGATGAAAGTAACTTCGAAAAGGCATTTTGTGATTACAACCCAAATGTTGAAATATCTAATGCATATGACAAGGACGATTCATTTTGCACCGTGCCTTCTACCGTCGACGATGTCGAGCGATTCAATCAGCAGTCTGTTGATTTCATGATAAAGGAAGAATCTGCTGATTCTTGGCCCCGACAAACAGATACATATTGTTTCTGGTGTTCACACAGTTTCACGAACGTCCCTGTCGGAATCCCAGTAAAAGTCTTCGATGGGAAATTTTATTGCAATGGAAACTTTTGTTCCTTTGAATGTGCATCTGCGCATAACTATAATATGTCAAATGATAACAGCGATTTATTTGAAAAACAAAATCTGCTTAACCTTATGGCTTCCAGATTTCAGGCGAAAACACCTGTTCGTTGTGCGAAACCAAGAGAGATGTTGAAAATCTTCGGGGGGTCCATGGACGTGAGTGAATTCCGCAAATGTCAAGAAAACACCATTTTCTTTTCAAACAAGTATCCAATCGTGCCCGTCGGTGAACAGGTTGAAGAAATTCACGATAGTTTCAGTACACAGGCGGCCGAAACATTCACTATTCAAAAAACCGCACCTCCAAAACAAAAAACAATGACCGAATTCGTTTGAATATAAAAATTATGATGACAATTATAAAACCAGATTACAATACGACACTACGCCTTCGAATATATTTCACTTCGCACAGCACCCGGCGATGCGGCAAGCCGGCTCTAGCACCCCGCGCGAGGAAGAGGCCAGGCGCAAACGGATTCGTGCGTTGTCCGAGTTCAGTTCGTACTTCAAAGAATTGTCGGACGAGAATGATGTTCTGTGTAAAGAAAATGATGAACTGCGCGAGAAGCTTCGCAGCGTAAGGGCCCCGGGATCTACAGCACATCCCGAGGCCACAGGCCAACCGATCCATTTCCCCGTGATCACCAAGCATAATGCTGAAAACATGGAAATGGCCGGATTCGTTCTATTCGGTAGGGAGCTGCACGGAAGGGCAAAGGTTCGCCGCATGTCTGGTGAGAACATAGAACTGCCCACCGCTGAAAAGTTGGGGGATGCGTGGAAAGAGCTCCCGGATAACCTCAAGGACTTGTTTTCGAGTCGAGCAGTCGCCATGCAGACGGCGACGGAATCCGGTAGACGCCACGATGAAACGGCGACGGAATCCGGTAGACGCCACGATGAAACGGCGACGGAATCCGGTAGACGCCACGATGAAGCGGCGCCGGCTCAGGTGGCCTCTAAGCGCGATACCCGATCAATAGCGATGTGTGCCTCCTCGGACTCGGATTCATAATTCAAATTTCACTGTTTATGCGTCGGTCGGTATACTTGACGGGGGCCGCTAAAGCGGGTTTTGCTGTAGGTCCCGGAGATGCCCTGGGTTCAGCGCGAGCAGTTTTGGGAGTTGATCTAGATATATTGGGAGCAACGGGGGGTGTGACGGGCTTGGGGTTCGCCGGAGCGTAAGGTGGTGTGACGGGCTTGGGTTTCGCCGGAGCGTAAGGTGGTGTAACTGCCTTTGTTATGAATAACGATTTAGCTTTTTCAAATATACTCTTCTTTGATTGCTGTTCGTGTGTCTGTGGTGATGCAGACACGGCCGTGGCTTGAAGGGCTTTAAGAGTTTTCCTTTCGCGGCGTCGTTGTTTCCCCTCCTCTCGTTTGAACCTGTCGGGTTGAACATCTGTGCAGCTGCCGTCGGGTTTTTCATATGGGTACATATCGTCCGGGCAATTTGGACTAGTACCAATTTTTTCTCGGCCAAAAATTTTTCTCGGCGCGTGATTATCGTTCGGTGGTGCACCCGTAACGTTTCCACCAGTTTTAACACTGGACTTGAATCCACCGCTGTACTTCTTGAATTCGTTCACGCCAATTTTATCACCCATTTCCACGGCACTGATCCTTGAAGACTCGCAGTTGTTTAAGTTCTTGAAAAGACGTTTAAGATAGCGTCTGTACATGAGTTTGTGGTCAGCACCGGCTTTTTGACCGTGATACAATGTACCTGCGTGCCTCATGTGCAAGGACGAGTGAAGATCTACTAGATGATTAATCAGCTCACTTTTCGCACCCTGAGAAAGCTGCTTATTCAAGCCGGACTTTCTCTCCTCTGCGATCATCGCCGCGAAATTAATTCGTTCACAAACTTTTCCAGTCATTTTTGATATTTACAAAGATAAAAAGATAAGATTTCTGGAGTCAAAAATTGTAATTTCGTGAAAAAAAAACTAAAATACTTTTTGAAAAAAAATGGCT
>Ga0181413_1000202_pt1 | contig 17610 bp, 26 predicted proteins | sample 36SPOviralmetaG_FD_130111 | JGI IMG/M metagenome (GOLD analysis project Ga0181413, IMG submission 130111) | Marine viral communities from the oligotrophic San Pedro Time Series (SPOT) site, San Pedro Channel, CA, USA - 36 SPOT_SRF_2012-09-28 | ecosystem: Environmental > Aquatic > Marine > Strait... | reverse complement strand
CATTATATAAATATTTTTCGTTATATTCTAATGCAACTCTTGTTCCAGTACATTTAGTATAATTCATTATATATATATAGCATTATTATTCTAATAGATATTTTAAAAGAAGAGGTGGAATTGAATATCTCTCTAATAATGATGTATCATCAAATTTAACAACAGTTGCGTTCTTCATTTTACCATAAGCATTAACTCCTAATCTCATATCATGTTTTTTACAACTGCATCTTTTATTTTCTAAATTTTTATTTGTTAATATTTTTGTAGGTTTTTTATATCTATAACCAAAATAACAATAATCCACAATTACAAATTTATTTTTATAATCTTCGTCGACATAATCCCATATTTTAGAATATAATGGATTTTCGATGAAATAAAAAGTTGGATTAAAATACTTAATTATCTCTATTGTCTTTTTTATAAATTTACTATTAATATCTCTTTGCTCTTTTAATTCTTCTTTATTTTTCCAACTCGCACCCTTATGGTTTCCTATACGACAATTTTGTAACATACTAAATATTTTGCATTCAGGAGAAGCCCATATAATATCAAAATGACCAACAGGATATTCTTTATAATTCCATTCCATTATATCACTACATATATCAGGTGAATATTTTTCTAATATATCTAAACTTATGACCTCATTATTAGTTCCTTTATAATAGTTTGTTATAGACCCCGAACCTTTAAAAAGTTCTAAAATTTTCATTTATAATATCATAATATAATATATATATGACTTTAATTAACGGAGATTGTTTAGAAGAAATGAAAGATATGAGTGACAACAGTATAGATTTTCTATTCTGCGATTTACCTTATGGACAAACATCTTGTAAGTGGGATTGTCTTATAGATTTGGATTTATTTTGGAAACAAGTAAATAGAATATGTAAACAAGACACAGTCATGGCTTTTACTTGTAGTGTCAAGTTTGGGAATAGTCTTATCAATAGCAATCCTAAATGTTTCAGGTATGACCTTATATGGGTTAAATCAGCACCATGTGGCTTCCTTAATGCGAAAAAAATGCCTATGAAAAAGCATGAAATGGTATATATTTTTTATAGGAAATTACCAAAAGTATATACTGAAAATATTGCACTTCATCATAATCATAAGTTTTTGAAAGCAACCCCCATGCCTGAAAAACCCGACTTATATGGACGACTATGGGATAAAAATGGAAAACCATATACAAAAACAAAAATACAAAATCAATATAATCCTCCCTTACCAAACAGCGTAATAAAAGAAGAAAATGTTGTTGTAGAAACGACATTTAAATCTGATAGTTTATATGGTGAAGAAAAAGACAAAATAAGATATAAAAATAGTGATGGGACTATCAATAAATCATTAAATCTAACGAGATATAACCCTCCTTTACCAAATACCATAATGGAAATAAAAAGTGAAAAAGGAAAACACGCCACTCAAAAACCAGTAGCATTAATGGAATGGTTAATTAAATATTATACACGAGAAGGAGAGGTGGTTTTAGATCCTACAATGGGGAGTGGTGGAACTGGTATAGCATGTAAAAATCTAAATCGTCAATTTATAGGAATCGAGAAAGATGAAAAAATCTTTAAAGTTGCGGTTGAAAGAAACAGTTAATATTTCCAAAACATACGACATTTTTGCATCATCATTTTATATTTAATTACATCATCTAAAAAGTGTTTCAAATGCTTTTTCGTGGTGAGGTGTCTGTCAATTGCTCGCGGGTAAATCTTACCACCACAGCATTTACAGTCAACACTATTTGGATATTTATGTTTATTTCTCTTCCAGCTCTCGGCAGTATAAAAGACTCTTTCTTGAGGGTTTATATATGCTCTTACAGAGTTCATGGTCGCTTTTAATTCTTGTCTTATTTTTTCTTCTTGAATACATAATTCCATCTTATTTTTACATGGGTATTTTTGATATGGCTGCATACTCCATTCATAGTCATTATCTCTTATTATATTATATATTTTTCTTTTCATTCCACTTTTTAGCGCTGTTTTATGTTCTCCTTTTCTAACATTATAATTTGTTGTTGAACCTACATAAACATCATCTTTACTCCTTATAGTATAAATTACAGCATTTTGATAATTAGGCATTTTATAAATACTAAATATTATAATTTTTCAGAAGAAATCATAATATTTTATAACTTTTATATTTTGTCTTTTTATATGGATATTATAGATTACGAAGAGTTTTTTATTGAGATATATATATGAAAGATACTTATTATTTGTTCAAGAGCGACAAACCAACAAAAAAGTTTGTAATGGTGATGCCAAGTCATCGACATTTGCATTATTTTGGTCAAATTAAATCCGACGGTACACCATATCGAGATTTTACACTTATGAACAATAAAAAATCAATCCATTATGAACCTGATAAAGATAAGAGAAATAAAATAAAAGAGAATTATCATAAACGACACGCAAACGAAAAAGGCGGTAGACATACACCGTCTTCCATGTCTAAAATTATTTTATGGGGAAAACCAACCTTTAAAAGTGCGATAAAAGATTATGAAAAAACTTTTAATGTAAAAGTCATATTTAAGGATACGAAACTAACAGACGAGATACAAAAAAAACTTCTATTATAATATTGAATGAGTGAACCAATTTTAAATGAAGCAAACAACCGCCATACATTTTTTCCAATAGAACATCAAGATTTATATGACTTATACCGTAAGCAACTTGACTGTTTTTGGAGAGTTGAAGAGATAGATATGGGAAAAGATAAAGAAATATTCGAAACATTAAGAACGGAAGAACAACACTTTATAAAATCTATTTTGGCGTTTTTTGCAGCATCAGATGGCATAGTCATGGAGAACATAGTAGGGCGTTTTTTAGAAGAAGTTAAAATATCAGAGGCTCGCGCTTGCTACTCAATCCAAACATTTATTGAACAAATCCACAGCGAAACATACTCGTTGCTTATAGATACTTATATAAAAGACAAAGAAGAAAAAGACAAATTGTTTAATGCTGTTCAAAATTATCCAGCCATTAAGTTGAAGGCAGACTGGGCGATGAAATGGATAGGAGATAGAAAACGCAGTTATGGATCGCGTCTTGTCGCTTTTGCGTGTGTCGAAGGAATACAATTTTCTGGAGCGTTTTGCTCTATATATTGGTTAAAAAATCGTAATATTAATTTAAAAGGTCTAACATTTAGTAATGAACTTATCAGCAGAGATGAGGCGCTACATGTTGAAACCGCAGTTTGTCTATATCAGAAATTAGTAAAAAAACCGAGTGCAAATAAAATAAACGAGATTATAAAAGAAGCGGTAGATTTAGAAAAGCATTTTATATTAGAAGCATTACCATGTCGTCTTATTGGTATGAATAGTAATTTAATGTCGCAATATATAGAGTTTGTCGCTGACCGTTTATGCTGTCAGTTGAACATACCTAAAATATACAATTCTATAAATCCATTTGATTTTATTGAGAAGATAGGGTTAGAAGGAAAGACTAATTTTTTTGAGTCCCGTGTTTCTGAATATGCTTTATCATCTAAAAAAAAGACAAAAGACGATTTTGAACTTGGTTTAGATTTTTAAAACCATAAATAAATAAATGTATTAATAATATATAATGTCCAAAACAGGAGCAAATGAAGATGCAGAAGATTTTGATTTTGAAGAATCCACCGACCCTTTTTATTATGAAGCCGATGGAGAAGGCGACCAGATATATTTAGATTCTGTTTTGCCGCAGGCTTACGACCCTACCCTCGAACCGTTTGATACTAAAAGTTTAAGACCGCGCGAATATCCAGAGCAAAATGAGTACGGATTCCACGATAAACTCAAAAGTCCATATCATAATATTTATAATAATACCGATTTTTATTTTAACCCTCAAAATCGTTTTTAATTAAATATTTGCTATTTATAAATATGGGACATCAATTGAACGATACAGATATTGGCAGTCAATCAATATATCTCCATTCTAACGATGCAACAATAACAATTTCATCATCTGAAAAGATTTTTTATTTTAAAAAGAATATTATAGCCCCTTCAGGTTATAAATTATTAATTGGTTTAACAAATCTTACGATGCCTAACACTATGTATAATGTAACATCTTCATCAAATAATATTGTAATTAATGATGGAACAACAGACCATTCATTTGATATTACTGTTGGAAATTACACCGCCGAAGATTTAGCAACTGAAATCAATACTGCTATATCGGCTTATGGTGGTTGTAATTTTGAGTCTGATAATAATGTCTTTGAGTTTACTTTAGGAACAAATACAATCCAATCAACAACCATGTTAAGACAACTTGGTTTAAGGGATCAATTACCAACGGGTAATGATTCGGGGTCGAGTAAATATACTGCAAAAAATGTATGTGATATGGGAGGAACAACCAATATATATTTACGATTAAGAAATCTTACCATGAACAATATAGACAGTCGCGGGTTATCTTCAAATATTATTTCTTCTATTGTTAATCCTACAAATTACGGAGGTTATATTTTTTACCAACCACCCGAAGTATTATATTATTTAGTTGCTGAGCGAGCAATTAGTCATTTAGATATAGAGATGACGGATCAAGAGGGCAATCTTCTTGAATTAAACGGAGTAGATTTTAATTTAACGTTTACAGTACATTATAGTAAAGAGCGCGAAAGTTCTGTAAGAGATAGTATGTTGCAAGAAATCAAAAAGCAACATGTTGAAAAAATAGAAAGTGAAAAAATAGAAAGTGAAAAAAAAAATAATAACAAATAATATATATAATGGCTTTTGGTATTAAAACTCGTAAATTAGCAAAGTTCGGAAAGAAAATGATGAAGGCTGGTGTTTTTGGTCTTAAAAATGGCGGTAAATTGGCTGCTCTTGCGGGTACAGTAACTGCGAACCCGACTATTATGGCTGCTGGAGCAACTGCTTCTCAACTCGGTGAAGGTTTAGAAAAAATATAATGTTTTGAAATAATTATATCTTTATTATATATAATGAATTATTCAAAAATCGGTATTTGTGATTATACCACTCTATATCTTCAAGATGGTATACATGATAGTACTAAAGAGATACGTTTTAGTATACCAAATACTATTTACAAAAATGCTTATAATCACGATTACATTTCAATAACTCTTGTTGAGTGTTTAATTAATAAAAATCACGGTGCGCCTTTTATTATTAATTTAAAAAACATTAGCAATATAAATAATAGAACTTATGTTTTAGGTCATCTGACTAATCTCAGCAATACTGGCGATTATAAACGTTTTTTTATTGCAAAAAACAACCCGCATTTAATATCTCGTAATGATTTTGAAAAAATTAGATTGGTTTTAACAAATGCAAGTGATACACCAATTTCTTTTAAAAATGACACGGGATTTTTTACTTTGAAGTTTGATTATTACTCTAAAGATAATATAAAAGAAGAAAACGCCAGCATGGCATTTGAAAGAGCATTTTAAAAACTAATTAATTTATTTATATAGTACATATATATATATATGAATTATCCAAAAAGCAGTATATGCGATTATGTTAATCTATTTTTTGCTGATGCAGTTGTAACAAGTAATGAGGCAGTTTTTACTATTCCAGCATCAGCATATTTAAATAATGAACGCGGTGATTATGTACTTGTCAGCATGGTTGATGGTGTTTATTTTGCAAACGCCGAACATTCATTAATATTAACGATTGATAATGTCATAAATGCTTATTCAACAAACGCGAGTATGTCACCTGTTTTGGGTTGTTTTACTAATGTTACTAATGAAGCGAATCATAAGCATATTTTTATTCCTAATGGCGTCTCATATTTAATGCATCCTAATCCAAGTAAAATAACTATAAAAACTTTTGAACATGATTTATCCGCCGAGAATGTAACGAGTAATTGTTATATAACTTTGAAGTTTCAATATCTTTCCAAAAACGCTGTAAAAGAACAAAATAACGCGGTAGCGTTTACTCCAGCGTTTCCCGAACCAAAATCATTTTAAATATTCTTTAGGATAAAAATAAAAATAAAAATAGAATTAATTTTTATCTTTGTCTAATATATATAATGGCTGCGACAACACAGAAACTCAATTATGCTAATGTCCCCCCGAGGGCTACTTCTTCTCGTGCTCTCAGAAATGAGGTCTACCCGACAAACGGTGATGTTACTATGGGTCAAGAACTAATTTTTGATTTACCGTCTAATGTTTCAAATACTTTTTGGGACGCTCAATCGAGTTATGTTTCGTTTGACATAACCAATAATAACTCAACCGCTGCGAATAAGGTTGCTTTTGAAGGCGCTGGGGTTATGTCGGCGATTCGTAAAATAACCGTTGAAATTGGTGGTCAAACTTTATATAATGTTGATAATTTCGGCAATCTTTTCTCGGCTATGTTTGATATGGACGTCGCCGCAGAGTTTAGGGTAAACGCTGGTCAACTTATGATGGGTTCGGCTGATGCAGCTAAAGGTGTTGAACTTGCTGGTTCGGGTGGTACTCGTAAAGTTTGTTTCCCGCTTGTCCTTACCCCTCTTGGCGGCGCTCAAAAATACTGGCCACTTATTGGTCGCGAGGCAATCCGCATTCGTATTCAATTAGACACGGTCGCTCGCGGTCTTATCTCTGCTAATAGTGGAACTGTAAGCGATGCAAATGTAGCCATCACCAACGCGAAATTAGTTCAATATAATTTGGAACTTGGCAGCGATGTTATGGCTCAGGTCGCGGCTGCTTCGGGTGGAAGTTTCAAAATTGCTTGCCCGTCTTACCAGCATCACCAAGCTTCTCTCGCTGCGGGTGTTACTTCGTTAAATACTACTCTTGGATTTTCTATGAGTTCGTTAAATCGCATTATTGTTCTTCAGCAACGAGGCGGAGCGGATACAGCCGCCAAAATTGGATCGCGCTCGTATGCCGATCTTGAAAGTTTCAGCGTGTCAGTTGGAGGTGTAAAATATCCACAAATTGATATTAAGACAGACAGCACAGGCGCTGAGGCGACTGCTGAACTTCTTTTATCTCAGCGCGCTCTTACTTCGTGGGGTCATGATTCGTCAATTAATGGTGGCGGTGGTTTTACTGCGAATGAACCTGCGGGAACTGGTGGCACTGACGGAAACTGCGGCAGATTTATTTGTGAGATCGACCTCGAGTCACAGAGAGTGGTTGGCTCAGAGGCTGGTCTTGGTTTAGTGGCTGGACTAAATACTATCGGCGCCACGGTGCAACTTCAGTTGAATTACTCGGGCGGTGTCACTAATGCGCATACCATTAATGTTTACGGCGAGCATACCATCTTATGTATGCTTGACCTCAATACCCTCACTTGGTCAATTGCTGTTTAATTTAATATTTTAATTTTCATATTATAATTTGTTATTATATAATATGGAAAACGAAAAAAGTGATAAAAATCCATCTCGTGAACATTCAGCACTGTTGACTCAAGCAACTTATCAATTAGGAGAAAAAGGAGTAAATAAAGAAAACCGTGTAGCCAACGCAAATAAAATGGTAGAAGAAACGGGATATGTTGTTAATTCAGAACATTCTAACAGCGAAATAACGACATATCAACATAAAAACGATCCTAATAATGTCTTTATTGCTCATCGTGGGACAAAAGTTGATACTGATCGTAGAAATAAAATCATAATGATATTACTGCAGATTTAATGACTGCTGTTGGTTTAGGGGGACATGATGCAAAAATGAAAAGAAGAAAAAATAAAACTAATAAAATTATTAAGGCATTAAATCCCGAACAACTCCACATGGGCGGGCATTCTTTGGGCGGTGGTACACTTAACCACACCATCGCCAACAGCAAAAAGGTAAGGGATAAGTTAATATCGGCGAAAACATTTAATGCTGCAGCACACCCTGTTTTTTCAAATGGCACTGCTGTTTCAAAAAAAGTTGAGAAAGAGTTAGAAAATAAAGTCGAACATCATCGTATCAAAAATGATCCTGTAAGCGCTGGTTTTACTACTGGTAATGTACCATTTGGTAAATTAAAGACTCATTCTGTAAAACAAGACAGTAATAAAGGTAAATCGATGCTTCAAAACTTTGCAGAAAAGTTTACAGCAATTGGGCAAGCCAAAAAGTTTACAGAGAAAGGAATACATGCTCATTTAATATCTCACTTCCACGACGGTAGTATCAAAAAAAAAAATAAAAAAAAAAATAAAAAGTAAATATAAATGAAAATATCTTGGACAGAAACTGGCGCACTTGCAGCGCTTGGTATGTTAATCGGTTTTATAATTCAATGTTGTAGACAAGTAGAACAGAGTAGATGTAAAAATGTAGATTTATGTTTCGGAATTATAAAGATAGAAAGACAACCCTTATCAGGTGAGACTATATTAGAAATGAATGAACAAAAAGAAGAACATTAAACATTATTATCATTATCACTTACGCCATTAATTTCAATTTGTCCCTGTCCTCCGTCATTATGAAAATCAGCGTTTAATTTATCACCGCAACATTTAGAACTGGTATTGCAACGCAATCTGTATAATCTATAAGCAAGCACTGTAATAAAAAGAGAGCATGCTCCCTCGAGACTATACTTTGTATAATCTTCCATATTATATTATATATTTATAATATAAATGTCTAAAACATTAATTAATCAAAATACGTTTAATCTTAAAAATGTAAATAATGACAACGATGTTGCTAAACTTAAAGTCAATAAAATTGTCGCTGATAATGCGACCATAACAAATGGGACTCTTACAAATGCTACAATAGGAACTGGGACTCTTACAAATGCTACAATAACAAACGCAACAATTACCAATTTAACAAACTCGCAATTTCAACCAAAATTTGTACTCAGTGCAACAAATCCATTATCACTGGATACTTCAGTTTCTCCAAATATACTTACTGTGGATTCAGGTGGAGAGTCTTCCATTGTATCAGGTGGTTCTAATTTAATAACTGGCGGGGGAATATATCAATATTTATTATCTAATTATAATAAAGGTACAGAGTCTTCTATTGTATCAGGTGGTTCTAATTTAGTAACTGGAGGGGGAATATATCAATATTTATTATCTAATTATAATAAAAAATTAACAAATGGTTCTTCTAATCAGTTGACAATAGATGATACAGGAACGGGAATTGATATAAATAATGAAATAAGTCTTATATTAGCAACAAGCGCAACACAGACAGATTTTGGTGTCGTGACTGGAAAAGTGCTTGATGATATATTAACTGCGGGATATGAGCCAATTGTTTCATCAACAAATAAAATACCATCTGATCATATTGACTGGACAAATACAACTATTGATCATGGTGTCGTAATTACTGATAATGCAAACTCATTTGAACAATTATTATTGAAGCCGACAAATAGTAATGGACAAGATGCTATATTCAGAATGAGAGGCGCGCGTAACGGTGTAACTGATGGTGAAACCATACAAATTGTTATGGAAAACTTTGATGATAATGATGGGGGTTCAGGTTCAACAAATACAATTGCAAAAATTGTTGGGAGTATAACAGACTCAACAAATAACAACGGAGGGTTAAAAATATTAACATATATTGATAATGTTAATACAAGCGGTTTTACAATAGACCCTAACGGAAACGTTCATATTGGTGCGAATACGTTTCAAAGTGATTATAAATGTAAGATTGAAGGAAATTTACATGTAGGCAATATCAGTCATAATAAAAATGATACGCCAGCTAATCTTGTAATAGGAGTAAGAAAAGATGAAGGAGATGTCACGCCAACAAATAGTTATTCTTATATTGATTATCAAGAAAATAAAATGAGTATTGGTGCAGAAATGATTGAGTTTCTACATAGTTCATCATCAGTTGGAGCTGGAACGGTAGGATTTACTATAGATGATGGAACGAATAATTCCCAGCAACAAATATATACAAAACAAGGTTTAATTCTTGATCCATTTGACATGCCTGCGACAACTTTTACAAATGGTCAGTCTGATTCTAACGCCGACGCATCATCAAGAACAGGGACATATTTAAAATTAGCGCCTTCTGCTACAACTACAAACGATTATGTATATTTAAGACAAATTGGAACAGCCTCTTCTGCAGGTCATGTCGTTATGGATTTTTTAGATGATGCAAATGATTGTAAATTTAGTTTTAGAAATAATCGAAGCACTACGACTCCTGATACGATTACATCAGTTTTTGATGTTTTTACAACTGGTGTTGCAGCACATACTAATTTTTACAGAGTCCCGCAAATGGTTATTTATTCTTTTAATAGATCAGACGCTGGAACTAATTCAAATGGAGATGGCAGATGGGGAGGTAGTGGATCAGGTGGCTATGGCTTACAAACAAATGTTGTAAAAACACGTAGAACGGGCAGTTCTTTTACAAGCATTTCATCAGGTGTTATAACTTTATCTGCAGCTGGTTATTATCGTATCAGAGTATCAGGTAATCAACAAGAAATTGGTTATAATAATCGCGTTGCGTTTGGTATGTATTTAAGAGTTGGTACGAAAGATTATTGGCAAGATGACGATTACAATTTTTTCGGATGGGAATATTTAAGAAACAGTTCAGACGGTGGTCATTCAAGTATATCATTTGAAGATTATTTATATATAGGTCAAAATGTTACACTGCAGGTAAGGCATAGATTAGATACAGATAATCGCAATTTTGATAATACATTAAGTCAAGACCAAATGAGAAATTATGCAACAATACAAATTGAAAGAATATCAGAAAATAATATAATAGCATAATGTATATGGTTCGTAGATCAAAATATACAATTGAGTTTGAAAAACGTTATGGCGATAAACTACCCGATCGTAAAAAATCTACATTAGCAAAATACTTTAAAATAAAAAAGTCATTAATAAAAGATGTTTATGACAGAGGAGTTGGTGCGTTCCATACTGCAGGAGCAAGACCGAGCGTAACTTCTCCTGAGCAGTGGGCGACTGCAAGACTATATAAGTTTATATTGAATGTTGTAAATAAAAGACAAAATAAACCGTATCTTACAGGACGCGGACATGATTCAGATATTGTTGAGAAAGCGTAATTAATTAGGAGATAAATGATTTAAAAGTATATTTATATATATATATTTAGGCAAAAAACGGCAAAAAGATAAAATAAAATGATGTTTTAATATTATAATTTAAATTATAATATTAAAACATCATTTTATTTTATTAAAAACACGAAAAAAAGAGTAAAAAAGTCAAAAATAGAAAAAATAATATAACATCATAATATTTTGTCTTTTAATTTAGGAAATAAAATAAATAATATAAAGATAAAAATAAAATGTTGTTATATATATATATATCATGGAAAAGGAACTCAAGTCAATTACTAAAGAACTAAAAGAATCTACCGCAAAAACTTACGAAAACTCGTATAAAAGATTGAGAGTTGTTCTTGATATAAAAGACAAAAGAAGACCTATAAAAAATATGTCCCTTGATAAGATAGTTGAACAATTAGAAGGTGTTGAAAATCCGAATACTAAATATAGTATGTTTGTAGTTGTTAAAAAATTATTTACGAGTGATTCGGATAAAGACAAAATTAATGAACTTGATCAAAAAATACGCGGTGAAAAACGTGACCATCAAATAAAGAAAAACGGAACTCTAAAAAAAGAACTTCCTACTTATAAAGAGTTAAGTGATGCGGTTAAAAAAGAAACTAACCCTCTTAAATATTTAATTAATTTTATATTTCTTAAGGTTAACACGAGAAATATGGACGTGGCATATATAGACCTTCATAAATCCGTTGAGAATGAAGATGACCTCGATAAAGACAGAAATCATATTTACATTAAAGATAATAAGGCAATTTTTATCAGGAATAAATATAAAACATTTCGGTCTTATGGACAAAAACGAAATGTTATTAATGTTAAAAAATTTGTTGATACAGTTAAAAATTTACTTGGTGATAAAGACAAAGTTGCTTTATTTGAAACAAAAAAAGGAGGAGCAATAACAGTTGGTTCTATTGGTTCATATTTTAAACGATACATGCTGTTAGGATTAAAAGAAGGCGAGATAATGAAAATTGTATTAAAGCATATTGACGAATCAGGATCATACGATTCCATGAGAAGAGTTGCAGCTAATAGAGGGACATCAATTGGTACACTATTAAAAGAATATGATATATCAAACGTCAAAAATCCGACAAATGTCATCACGCAAAATCAAGATGTTAAACAAGAAGTATCTATCGAATAAGTCTCATATCGTCTGTTAAATGATAAGAATTAAAATAATATTTTTTATCCATAGGAACTTCAATACAAGTAAAAAGCGATTTTGGTGTTTTATATTTTTTTTCTTTAAATACTAAATCGTTATATGTTAAAATTGGAATCCTTTTTAATATTTCTTGTTTGTTAGGAAATAATCCAGCATAACTTATTTTGTCACGACTATAATCACGATATAAAATAACAATAAATAATTTATTTACCATATACTATATATTGTTATTTTATTTTATTTTGTCACTGAAATATCATATTTAATTGCCAAAGCACGAAGATTTGCAGTTCTTCCGACAACAGTTTTATCGTCCGCTATTTTAATTTCGTCGGGGGGTATTAAACCTGATTGTCTTATTCTTTTTGCTAATTCTGAAGCACTTGCGAGACCTCGTTCTTTTCGTCCAGCTCCTGCTCGTGAGCCACCTCTTCCTTTTCTTGTTGGTGGTTGCGGTTTTTCAAATTTTTGCGTGAAATCAGGTTCTCTTCTTATTGGATCAGGTTCTCTTAATAAATCAGCTGGTTTTGTTTGTAATGCTTTTGTCGCTTCAATATTTTCAACTTGATCCAAAGTTAATGCTGTTCTTGATGGAGGATCTAATAATGTCATTTTTTTTAATGGTAAAGGAGCGGGTTTTGTTGGTTTATCCGGCATTTGTCTTTCAACTAAAGGTGCAGAGCGTGTTGGTTTTTTTGGTGGTGGTGGTTTAGGTGCATCTTTTATGGGGGTTGGAGGTATTTCTCTCTGAACTAATGGAGCATCTCGACTTGGTTTTTCAGGTTCGGGTATAAGTGCAATAGGTGCGGGAGGAGGTTCAGCGCCAAAATCAACTGCCATGTATCCAACTGTATTTTTTATAGGCGTATTAAATGTAGGAATTACTTCACTTACAACCGTATTATCTGCAAGACTTTCTGGAAGAATTGTCGCAGTTGTCAAAGTTGAAAAATCACTTGATGACTGATATAAATCACTCGATGACTGATATGATGATAATTCAGACGTTGTATCACTAATATCAGATTTTACTTCTTCTTCAAAATCTTTATCGGGATCGCTTACTTTTCCTAAATCAACGCCACTTTTAGGATATGCAACTTTTTGTTTCATATTACTTTGGGCTTCTTGTCTATATGCTGTAAGGTCGCCTCTTAATCGTGCTAATTCTTTTTTTTGAACTCCAATATAATTTCTCAACATATTACCAACTTTAACATTATTATCTTCTCTATTTCTCGGAAATGTAACAGGAAACGGGGGAATATACAAAGGTATTTGATACGGTTGAGGCTGACTTTTAAACGCTGGTTTTTTAGACGCTTGCTTCTTCCTCTTCTTCTTCGTCTTCAAATCCCCTATCACGATTTTCACGATTTGTTTCACATCTTGCTTCTGACTGACTTTCTGACGAGGCATCTTCTAATATATTAACATCAGATAAATTGTTTGATATATTTACTTTTTGATGTTTTACACGTAATGGCGGTATTCTTGCATCTTCAAGTTTCTTATTTTCGCACTCCCACAGTATACGAGTAGTTTCTTCATCAAATCCTGAGTATTTATTACTAAAATCTTCAAACGGTATAAAATGCGGATCTAATTTATTCATATCAACAATAGGTTCTTCTTCATAAGCATTATTAAACTGAGAAATAAATAAATTGATTTCGTCTTGACTCCAGTCGCGATCATGAACATATATATTTTCATTCAAGACATCATCACAAACTTTATTTAATACTTCAAAATATTTTTCGGTATTTGGTATATTTTTTATATCCATCTTTATATATAATGGCGAAGAAAAAAATAACGAAAAAAGTCCCTGTTGAGAAATTAAGTGAGAAAGAAATACTCGTTGAGATTGAAGATAGTAGCGATTCATCGAGTGAAGAAGAGTTTGAACAACCTGTTATTGTTGCACCTAAAGAAAAACCAAAAAAACAAAGGTCGGCTGCTCAATTAGCAAATGACCAACGTTTAAGAGAACGCGCTGTTGCTAAAAAAAAACCTGTAGTAAAAGAAGAACCTGTAGTAAAAAAAGAGGTTATTGATGAAGATGATAAACCATTAACCATGAAACAATATAAAGAGTTAATCGCTGCTCAACAAAAAATTGCAGAATCAAAACCCAAACCCAAAAGACCTTATACAAGAAGACCAAAAAACGTATCTGTACAGCAAGAACCGCCATCACCGCCACAACTAACTCGTACACCACCACAGAAACAATCTCCTCCACAAATGCTATTTGTTTAATTGTTTTATCTATATATATTATAAATGAAAATTACAGAATTAGAAAATAAAGATTTACAAGTTTCAAAAGTTGAAATGGCTTGCGACAAATGCATAAAAGATAAAAAAGGTATTGGTATTGCTTACCCTCTTATGAATAGTAGTCATTTTTATATTATCAGTGGAGCATCTGGAAGTGGCAAAACAAACTTACTTGTTAATCTTCTAAAATCAAATAGAAAAACAAAAGACAAAATGAATAAATTATCATACCGTAAAATGTTTAATAAAATTATATTTGTATCACCAAGCGCCCACACCATAGATGATAAGATTATTGAACGTATACCTGAAGATCAAAAGTTTACAGAATTAAATGATGAAGTATTTGATATGGTTGAAGATATTACAGAAGATGGTGTTGATAATGACGAACATACTTTATTGATATTAGACGATGTATCAAGTCAATTAAGAACACCAAAAGAAAATGAACGTATGCTGACTCAGATCGTTAAAAATCGTCGGCATAAAAACTTATCAATATGGATTGTAGGTCATAAAATTACTGATCTCGCGCCTTCTTTGAGGTCGAATGCTAATATGATATTTTTATTTAAACCGAAAACCATGAAAGAAATAACAGCAATTCAAGAGGAATATATGCTTATGTCAAAAAAACAGGGTGACGAGGTAATGGCTGCAGTTTTTAAAAAAGGTGAAAAACATAGACACGATTTTATGTTAATTGATACATCTTTAAGAAAAGGAAATGAGTTTCTATTTTTTAGAAATTATAATCAGTTGGTTTTTGAAGAAGAAGACAAAAATGAAAACAAAGAATAATAATTTTATTCATATAATATATAAAATGGGAAACTTCTTGCAAAATATTGATAAGGCTGTTACTCACGGAGGTCGAGCGGGACATAAAGCAAGACGTGCGGCTCATCAAGTTGCTAAGGCCAGAAGAGCTGCTAAAAAAGGTGATATTAAAACTGCGGAAAAGTTTGGAGCGAAAGCTTACAAATCGGGAAAGCAGGCTGCTAAACAAGGACATAAAGGCATTAAAGCGGTTAAACGTAGTGGTAAGCAAGTTGTCGCGGCGGGACGTGCTGCCGTAAATCGAAACCCTGCTGGTGTAGCCACGGCTTTCGTCGAATAAATAATATATAGTAATATATATATATGGATTCTATACCGTTACAAATACAAAATGATATAATTATGTACCAAAGACCATCATATCCGTATTTAGAAGAGATAAACTTTTTGTCAGATTGGTATGAGGGTGAAGATGCATTCCACGAGGAGAATAAGTTTAAATGGATATTTGATGCGATAAAATTAAGACGAGAAATAGAGCGAGAATTTTTAATGTTAAAGTTTAAAACAATTTGTATGGATATTAAAGGAAATTGTTTGTTTCTTTAGGAAATATTTTATTTAGGGATAAATTAACTTAAATAAAATATTTGGAGTATATAGAGAGAAAACATGAAATCTGTAGAAGAGATTTTAAATGATGATTACGAATATGCGAATTATATAATAGAGTTTAAATGCTTACACAGGAAAAGTGATGACGCTATTAACAAATTAGTGCATTATTTTAAAAACATACCACGTGTTTCAGATAGTTTTTTGTATATTTTTAGTTGCAAAGAAAAGGGTAATTTATTCGCTTGTTTTGAGAACATTAACGACATAAATAGTAATAGAGATTTTGAAAAGATGATTATTAATGTTTTAAATAGTAAAGTTCGTCTAAAAGTTGATGATTACGAATTAAGTGTATTACACCCTTACACTTTTAAAACTTTTCATCATTGGTTATATAATTGTATTCATAATAATGATCATGGTTATTTTTCACCTTATGTTGACAGATATAGAGAAGAAGATGAAATAGATATTGAAGAGATTATTTGCAATAAAGGGTATATAGAAAAGTTCGAATATACTGATAAATATTTTGATATTGAAGATTATTTCGTTGAAGAATACAGATTAACAAGAATAAAAAAAAAGGCAGAAGAAACCATGAAACAGGTGTTTAAAGATTTGTTTTTATGGAAACTGAAAAAACATTTTATATTTACAAATAATGAAAATGACTATTTATCGAAAAAGACAGTCTGCGATTTATTGGATTTAGATTGTAAAAGTAAGAAAAATATAAGAGATTTAAATAATATACTTATAGATTATGGTGTTAGTTATGATAAATTAAAAATGATAAAAGGAGATAGAGGAGTATTTTTGGGGATTTTTCTTAAATAGATAATTACACTTTACACTTTTTATTTCATACTTCATACTTAAAAGTTGATCCATAATTTCACTTTTTACTTTTTTATTTTCTGTATTTCTGAATATAGAATAAATAATCAAGGATTCTATCTTTGCAAACTTTACAAAATTTACATCTGTAATTACAAATGTAATTTTTCTAATATATATTTTACATTTTCTATCTTTGCAAACTTTACAAAATTTACATCTGTAATTACAAATGTAATTTTTCTAATATATTTTACACTTTACACTTTTTATTTCATACTTCATACTCAAAAGTTGATCAATAATTTGACTTTTTACTTTTTTATTTTGTATATTTCTGAATTAAGAATAAATAATCAAAGATTCTATCTTTACAAAAATTACTAATTTTCTTTTTCTTCTTTATTTGTATAAAAATAAACATCGTATGGATTGCAATGAGTAGTTGACCATGGATCACATGGATTATTAGATATTTTTATTTCTTCATATTTTTTGTCTTTTTCTTCATAATATGATTCATCATATATTTCTATAAAACCATCTTCAGTTTTTATAATCTTATAAGGTGTTGGTTCTCGTTTTGTCACTAAACAACAATGCGGACAATAACAAGCTATTTTTACATTATATAAATATTTTTCGTTATATTCTAATGCAACTCTTGTTCCAGTACATTTAGTATAATTCATTATATATATATAGCATTATTATTCTAATAGATATTTTAAAAGAAGAGGTGGAATTG
>Ga0181413_1000200_pt1 | contig 17658 bp, 30 predicted proteins | sample 36SPOviralmetaG_FD_130111 | JGI IMG/M metagenome (GOLD analysis project Ga0181413, IMG submission 130111) | Marine viral communities from the oligotrophic San Pedro Time Series (SPOT) site, San Pedro Channel, CA, USA - 36 SPOT_SRF_2012-09-28 | ecosystem: Environmental > Aquatic > Marine > Strait... | reverse complement strand
TGATTCAACCTTTACAATATATTTGTCTTTTGGTTTGTTTTTTGTTTTTACGCAAATTATTTTACAGTCTTCTAAGAATTCTTGGTCGGATATTTCATACGGCTCTATTGTAAATATGTCTCCAGAGACTAAAGTTTTACCATGCATAATCATTTTTCCTTCAATTAAAACATTAACCTCTGTAATTTCTTTGTGATAGTGCCATTCCCATTTTTCTCCTTTTGGGTGTACCCTATAACAAACTTCAACTTCGCTATCCTTGTATGCAGAAGGTTCAAAATTACCAAAGAACCATCCTTGTTTCATATCCTTTAGCTTAAATATTTTCATTACAATCCGTATTTTTTCCAGTCGGTATCATTGAACCCGCCATTGGTTACAACGTTAACTGATGACGCTCTATCGAAAGAAACTTGCGTTATTTTATCGTTAATTAAAATTCTATTACCATTACCTACTCCCATAATCAATTGGTCGTATGGTATTGCTAATTCTTCTAAAAATTTTTCTGTTACTTTTCTAGCTGATTCTTTTCTTCCGGTCATAAGTATAATTTTATGGCCAGTAGAATCCCATTCATCTATCTTTTCTCTAACACCAGTTAATATTTGAGGTCTCTCATTTAACCTAGAGTATTTATGAATGTGCTTAAGTATTGTTCCGTCTATATCACAAATTATTGTTTTTAACTTATCTTTATTGTATTCTCTTTTTCTTCCTATGTATAGGTTTAAATCGTTTGGTGTTCCAACTGGAATGTATTGATTTTCTCCTAGATGGTAAACTCTTATGTCTTTACCTTTTTTTATTAGAGAATTATACGTTGGTGCTACATAATATTCGTTCTTATGTCTTATATCATTTTTTATCATTTCCTCAACAGAATCTACGAAATCAGATCCTTTCTTCCAGTAGTGTAAGCCTATCAAGGCAATATTTGATATAACGTCTTTTTCTACTATCTTTTTAGCCTTGTTATCTTCTCCTAATTCTACAAAACTATTTTTTGGGTCCTGTGAAGTATATGTTACAACTGCTCCATCCATTTCTCCCTTAATAAAGTTATTAAAAAGGGTAGAGTCCCATTCCATCAATTGGTCACAGTTTGTAATTATTAGTTCCTCAGAATTATCTATATAATCTTTTGCTATTAGACAAGTTTCGGCCGAACCATTTGTAAGTTTATCTATTTCTAATATGACGCAATTTGGAGATATTTCCTTAAGAGTCTTTCTTAACTTTTCGTTGTTAGAATTATTTTCATATTTTCTGGTAACGAAAATATGTCTTCCTTGTAAATTTAAGGTTGACACAGCTTTTTTAATCATTGGTTCACCATCAACTTCTATTAAAGGTTTTGGTAGCTCGTATCCGTTAATCTTAAATCTTGACCCTTCTCCAGCCATTGGAATTAAAACATTCATTATTGTTCCCCTAAATCTATAACTATCTACTATATATAAATATAAAAATAATTGGTATTTTATTTGAGTATGGCCGAGTTTATTTTATAGCCAAGGAAGAGTTACACCACTACTGGTATTTACGGCTTTTCCAGTTGCAAACCATTGAAGGGCCACTAGAGACATTATTTGTCCAGCGCTTCCCTTTGATTTTATTTTAACTATAGTTCCACCTTGCTGCTCCCATATTGGGCACGGAGACATTGGTGGAACGGCAGCAAACGCTGGTAGCATTCCTAAACCCAATGCATTGGCAAAGGCAGCTGCCCCTTGCTTCATTAAGGTTTTTCCTGGATCCTCATCTTGGTTGTATGCGTTAATGAATATTCCGAATGCAGCCTGTCTAGCTATCTCTGCTGTTACTGAGGGCGGTGTAGGTTTTCCAAACCCGTTATAGAACGCATCTGCCCATCCGTTTGCGAATGCTAGAGCATTTGTTGGAGGATTAGCCTCTAATTGGTCTACTTGTAAAGCAAATAAATTTGGTAAAAATGCCATAGTTATAGTGTAAAATTTTGAGGACTTAAAAATTGCTTAAGCCTACTTTTTATTGATGAATATGCAGCTGCGTTTATAGGCGGACCACTGACTCCTACTGGGGTTGGGTGGGTTTCTTTTGCCAGCTCGTCGCAAAGCTCTTCTAATAGTCCTAATAACGTATCTCCCAATACCACTGGTTCTGTAGCGTCTAATCCTAAATAAATTTCGGGACTATTGATAATTGTCTCCTTTCCGCTATCAACGTTAAATGTTCCGTTTGTAGATATACCAACTGTTTGGTCTCCTATTATTAGAATTGCGTCGTTTCTAGCATTGAAGAGTAATCTGTCAGAAGTAATAATTACCTGCTTGCCTGCGTATTTATTTGGACTATCCGGTTTATATGCCATAACTTATCTCCTAAACTAGTCCGTCCCAAGAAGGATCGTTTCTAGCTATTCTTGAAAATGGTCCTGCTCCCGGGTGATATTCCCAGTGCCATCTTTCTGTTGCAACAGTTCTAATCATGCCGTATTTTGCCATGTTAGCAACTAGCCACTTATATGTTTTAGTGATTCTTTCAGGAGTTTTTTCTAGACTCTTCAATTTCCATACACCATTGATTTTTTCTTTAGCACCAGGCATACCTGTTTGTACATCCATAGCTGTACCATTCTGGTGTTTTGAATAACCTGGACCAGCGGTTAGCGGGCTAAAATAGCCTCTTTGCCTTCCTTGAGCTGCCCATCCGTCGTCGGCTGTTCCGGCAGGTTTACTAAGACCCGATTTTGTACCTTCATATTTTCTATCAACGTTTTTCCTTCTTATCGTTCTCTGTCCATCGGTAAAGTATCCTGGGCCAGACGCCACCTCCATCGGTCTAAAACCACTGTTTAATCTTACTGTAACTCCATCTTTTGATGCATCTTGTTTTATCTGTAGTACTTTATCGGCAAAAGCCTTGTCTACTAGCTTTCCGTCAATGATAACACAAGTTATTGTTTTTTGGAATGCTCCTCTTACGTATGCATCAAATTCACCAGCTTCAGGTAGTTCTTCAACTGCCTCTTCTATATCTGCATCTGGCTCTGGGGCTGGAGTTGGAGCTTCATCTCCTGCATCTGTGCCGTCTCCTGGTGCTGGGTTTCCTTTATTATCTTCTGCTGTACTACCTACGCCTTGATTCTTTTCAGCGTTTGCTCCACTAGATGCTCCGGCATCTGGTTGGCGGCCTTCAGGGAGTGGATCAATTTTTGACCTTTCCTCCTGTTCAGCCTTTTCAAAGGCAGTCGCATAAGAATCTGCAAGCTTTGAAGAGACATCTATTGGCACGCTTTGACCATCACAAAGCCATATTCCTGCAGAATCTTCATTTACGTTTTCTTGGTGGTACGCACTGTCTTCTGTTGAAAGACCATTAGATAAAATTGTTATTGGGGCGCCAGGGACCCCGTCTTTAGACCAATCATTTGCAGTTACCGCTTCTGGTGCACCACTACCAAACCTAAGACCTTGTCCAAATCTACCTTCAAATATAGTGTCTCCTTCATAAGGAAAAAGTCTAGGAACAGCTGCACCTTCAAAATATTCTCCGAATGGTAAATCGTTGGCATCTCCTTTTGGGTTACCAGTAAAACCTCTATAATTTTTTTCAGGGTTTTCAATCGCCCTATTGATATTGTAGCTTGAAGCCGGCAGTCCATTTTGATTAACGCCTTGCCAGACTCCAACAGGCATGCTCATATAATATTTTTCTCTAGCAGAACTTCTTAATTGGGCAGCCCTACTAGCTGCTGCAATAAGTAGTACTATCTCGCCAAGTAAAGGATACTGTCTAAGATTTGGAAACAATGGGTTGTACCATCCACAAGATTCAACCCCTACACCAAACTGTCTAGGGAAAGCTCGAGCCTGAATAGAACCGATAATTCTATATTGGCTTGGATTCCATGCAGGGTGACCCTCATCCATGATTATGTCAACTACTTCTGCATTTTCTAATATACCTTGCTGTATATCTCTAGCTGCATTTTCTTGACCCTGTACGGATGGATTACTTTTCTTGCTTGGTGCTATTCTTGGCATTTTCCTCTTCCCATTTAACAGGGGCCTCTGCTTGTTTTATTGTGTCTAATAACTGTTTTCTCTCATCTTCGCTAAGGCTAAAATCACCGCCTTCAGCTTCAGACCTACTCGTTGCTCTCTGAACTATGCTAGCCATCTTAACTAACATGTCATCATTTTTTATACCTACGTCTAAGTAGTCTTTTATTAACGGAACAAGTATTGTCGCATCACTTATGTTTTTAATCAAAGGATGCAATTGAGCTATTAGTGAATTTATCTGCTTATCTTTCTTTTTAGAATTTGTGTGAATTTCCTTTAATAAGTCAGAAAAACTCTTTCCATTAAATATTTCTTCTTCAAACATAATAATTCCCTTTAGTATAAATATAGTATTCCTATAAAAACAGAAAGGGCCTGGAAATTTCTTCCCAGACCCAATTATTTAAAGTAAAGTTATATTACTTTTTACCTACAAAAAATTGTGCAATAATAACTAAAACTACCAATCCAACAAATCCACCGTTTCCAAGTGCACTTACTAGAGCAGTCAAGTTAGCAATTACATCAAATCCGAATACTGTACCACCTGTTAGGACGGTCCATAGAATTGTAACGGGTAAAATAGCAAGTAATACTGCTGATAATCCTCCGAAAAATCCTGTAATATATTTAATTACATTATCCATTTTGAATTCTCCTCTTTTTTAGCGTTAATAATTAGCGAGAGCATTGTCCATTCTGGACGTTAATTAAAATTTAAGACCGAAACCTAACAATAAGTTAGTAGTCTTTTCTCCTGTGTTGTAAACCACTTTAGGGTCTACATATACGTTCTTGTGAAACGTAAACATTTTACCTAGACCGATATTTAAGTTATCTGTGTCTAAGCCTTTCGCTGCTGCATACACAAAATATCCATTTACGAAATATCTTGCATGGAAATCTAATTCCATATCTACTGTCGAGTCTGCTTGAGCTACGGATAGGCCAATCATAAGATTGTCTGTCACACCATATCCAACAGTTGGCGAAACTGCCCAATCTGTCCAAGCAACATTTGCAACGTCACCAGTACCTACGTACCAATCGCCTTTAGTCTGTGCTTGTGTTCCTAAAATAGTAGCGCAAGCCAATACTACTGTTAAAATAATTGTTCTCATAAAATTCTCTCCTTTGTTTTTGCTTATTTTAGATGCTCTCTTTTAAGCCTTTATTGAATAACCTAGCGCTATTCACATAACCTTTATTTAATAACCTGTTTTTCTATAACGAATATAAATATACTTTTTTAGTTAAAAAAATTTCCGTTTTGAAACTTAATAAAATTTACTGTGAAATCTTTCTTTATGACATTAACCACCTTAGTAATGTGTTGTGTTTTGGTGTCAGTCATTTCCCTAATTAAAATATATAGGGCCTTTTTATTGAATATTTCTATATTTTTTCTTTCATCAAATAACCTTAAAACTGCATGGGCTATTCGTCTGTCTCTATTTGACCTAAATCTTTCATCAACTTTCGATGAATAGTATTTAGAAAACCTTTCCATAAATACGTCTAAGTCGTCTCTATATTCCTGTAGAGTTGATTCTGTCTCTAAATCTCTTTCTCTATCGATGGTTATTATGGGCTTCTTTGTTTTTAGGTCTCTATAATTTTTATTGTTGTTTTGAATCAAGTAATTTTTTGCAACAATACTAAAGTATGAAAAAGCCTTTCCTTTTCCCTCCTTAAATTTTGGTAACTTTTCCAACATAAAAGCTATAACCTCATGTTGTACCTCTTTTGGGCCTCCATCAAAATAATAAAACTTAAATGTATGTATAATGTTTTCTGCCAGCTTCATTAGTGGTTTATGAATAAATTCATTATACACCTTATTTTTTAAGTTTTGATCCGGTTCCTTGTTATATGCTATTATCGCTCTTTCTGTCTCAAGCGTAAAATACATTTTGCTTTTTCTTGGCCTACCTCTCTTAGTCTTTTTTGCCTCCTCTTCTGCCCTTCTTCTCTCTGCCTCTAGTGTTTCGTAAAATAATATAACGGGACTATTCGTCTTTTCCAAAAGCATCCTCCAATCTTTTTATTTCTTTCTTTATCATATTAAATGTTGTTCCAACTTCATCGTCTGATTCAAACATTTTTTTACCATCGATCTCTTTTATTTTTGATAATATGGAAACAAGAGAATTTCTAACTGAATTTACCCATTCGAAACTTTCTTCATTTGCATCTTCTAGATCTTCATTTTTTCTAAAAAGATTCCAATTAACATATAATGAAACCAATAATAATGTAGATACTACATAAATCATTGTTTATCTCCAAATAGGTCTTTAAACATATCTTGAGCAGAATTAGATTCTGTTGATAGTTTAGATTTCTTAGCGTATGGCTTTGGATTATTACTAAATGCCGTTTTTACTTTATCTTTATTTTTCCAATTTTCATATTCTATTCTAGAAGCCATGTGATCTGCATGGTGCAATACAATCGGTAAATTATTCCATAAAGCTTTTTCTTTTCCCCAAGGTTTAAGATAAGAATCGTTTGCAGAATCATAAACTCCGTCGTGGGTAAGTATTCCTATCATTTCATTTTGAGAGAAAGTAATTCCATAATTAGACAATAGCCATATACTTCTATGAGGTACTGTCATGTGTTGAATATTTGGATTCGGGTCATATATTTTACCTTGATTCTTTCTGTGCCACTCACTTGGATTAGGTACATAATATTCGTTTTTATTGTCACCAACTTTTCCAAGGTCATGGTTTAGGGCACAAAACATAAGTTCTTCTTTGGTGTAATTGCTCATGTCAGCTCCCATACTAGACCAAAGATCGTACAATTGTTCAGAACAATCCATAACTCTTAATACATGGTCAACATATCCACCAGCAAAACAATTATGAAAGTGTTCTATGCCAGAGGCTGGAGCCAACATCATGCGATTGGCAAAACCATTGTACATTTCTAAAAGAGCTCGTTTTCGTTCACCATCAAAATTCTTATCAATCTTTGATAGTATATTATTCCAGTTTTCTAATAATTGATGTTCTGTTAAATTCATAACTTATTCTCCATAAAGATTAAATGTTCTTACAGGTTCAGGTTTCTTTTCTACCTTATCTATAGAATATGCCTTTCCGTCAAAAGCTGCCAAGTAGTAGTCTCTACATCCAGTCTCTTGAAAGCACCATTCCAGCCCATCTGTTAGGGATTCAAATACAATGTCTGTTCTACCAACAGGCTTCCATCTATCTCCAGGAGGCACTCTTTCTAATACGTGGGTTTTTTGTTCTATATATTCCATAACTAATCAAATAATAGTGTTAATTGTTTTTTGTCTTTTTCTTTATTTGTATCTTCAATTTGACCAAAGGCTTCTCTTACAGATGATTCATGATAACCTAATGCGTGGGCCATTCTAATACAAATAGTTTTGAATTCTTTACAAGTCATTTCGTTTGGTAATTTCAATTCTATAGACTTTGCTTCTTTAGTATCATTACCTCTTTTGTAAATTAAAAAATCGTATTCTTTATCCATTTTAAAAATTTCTCCAAATATCTTATTGGTAAAATTAGTATTAGTATCAAAAGGATTGTTCCTATAGTTATTGTTGCTGCAACTAAAACTATAAAGGCGACTATAAGTTCTTCTAGTAATCCTTTCATATTGATATAATATAATAAAAATTTTTCAAACGGTAAAATTATTTTTGATATTTTTTAAGATAATCTTCTCGGTCAAAGTTTCTAGGAAATTTTGCAGATGCAACCTTTGAATGAAACTTTATCTGACTTAAAATAGGCTTCTTATCTTTTTTCCACCTAGTTTTCTCTAGCTGTTTCTTTAACGCGTGTAACTGAAGAGCTGCTACAGTCATAAGTTTATCTTTCTCTGACTTAGTCATTCTTTTTGATTTTTTTCTTTCTTCTGTTTCTGTTGGGCTCAAAGTACCCTTTAATTCTGGTACTTCAACTCCTTTGTGATAGACGTTTCCGTCTTTGTCAACAAATTCTGCCATAAGGGTCCAGCCTCTAGGCTTGTCTGATTTTTTGTATGGTGTTTCTATAGGTCCAACCATTTCTTGTACGCAATCGTGGCAAGTTACCGCGGTAGCGTCTTCTCCACACTTTGCCATTTGACCACAAATTTTACACTCCATCCACTTATACACTGCGCCTTCTCTTTCGTTCCAAGCGGATCCTTTTCTGTACTCTACTCTATATATTACTTCTTCTTTTTTCATAATAACCCTTTTTGTCTTAATTGTCCAACCTGTACCCTAGTTAATTTTCCAGCCTTTAATTGTCTTTGCCAATATGCCTTATCTTTTTCTTTATATATCTCTAAGTTTTCAATTTCTTCTTCTTTTTGCTTTTCTTTTTCTAACATTTCTTCTATGCCTTCAGACTCGTCGTACTCTTCATCTTTTGGGTCAAGCCAAGATTTTGGCATTGGATATGTTTTATTAAATTCCATGCCTTCTGGTACAGACATTACAATATCTTTTGGCTTTAATTGACTAAATGCAAAATTAGCTGCTACAACTAGGGCAATAGCTAATGGATCAAATACAAAATATGATAAGTAATAAAAACCAATTAACAACTTGTCCCATGTCTTTACCAGTTGTCTCTGCTAGATATTTTAATGGTCCAAGTTCTCTTTGTTCTTCATTACCTATTTGTTCATTTAGAATTACCATATCTGTTTTTGTGATAGAGTCTGTTATGGATTCTAATTTTAGGTTAACTTGATTTCTATCATTTAGAGTTCTAGCTAATTCATCTTGTAAAGCTCTTCTTGCTGAACTTGATGTTGTAGTAATAAGTTGTCCTGATTCTTTATCGATATATTGTACTTGTGCTGGGTTAGAAAGAGATATTCTTAAATCAGAAATAGACTTAGTTAAACCAGCCTTTTCTATTTTAAGGTCTTCTTTTGTCTCTTCAAATCTTACCTGTTTTTGTTCTAATATCGCTAATGATTTGTCTAATAATTCAGACTTTGTTGCAGTATCTTGATAAGCACCAGATAGGAAACCATAAATACCACCACTAGTAATAATTATCAAAATAAAACATGCAATTGATAGGTAGGTTCTAAGCGCTTTATTTATAGTATCCCAATATTGGTATAACAAAGATGCAACAACAAGCTTTGCAAATTCAAGACTACCAGCCATAATAATTACTTGAGTACTGGCTCCGGCAAATAGTTTACTCAATCCAAAAACAGAATAAAATGCTGCTGATCCCGATACAGCTAGCGCTGCTAAGGCAATAACAAGTGGAAAAATTCTTTTCTTCATACTAATAAGTATTATTCTTTAACTAAAAAGTGATAGGTATAAAGAATAAGGTCCGGATCTATTGGTTCTTCTGTTTTCGAAATTGCTGCGTGGCCAGATGCTTTTAATATCTTTTCTAGTTTATCTAATGGCTCTTTACTTGTAGAGCAAATTGACAGTCTATTTTTATTTAAACTGACATTGATTGAGCTTGGCGATAGGTTCGCCGCATCAAAAAAGTCAGAATAATTTAGAGTCTCTTCGATGGCTCCTTTTAGGCTTTTGCCTTCACCAAGTAGTTTGACATAACTATTCAATAACTCTTTTGGGCAACTATCTATCCAATCTGAAAAGAAACCTAGGTCATTGTGAAACACGTCTTCTTTATCTTCACTAGTTAACTGACTCCATAACACTTTGGACACTATATCTTCAGCTTCCTTTATTTCCTTATATAGGGTTCTATTTGCAATATTGTTAAAATACTCTGTAAAATCTACCTTAAATTTTTCTGCAGATATTGATTTTACCTGTTCCTCGGATAAAGAGTCAATATAAGATTCCATATCTTCTTCTATATTTTCCCAAAAGTTAGAAGTAGGATCTAGTACCTCATCAATTTTCCATAAATGTCTTTTATTTATTCCCATATCTTAATTTTTATTTAGTAGCTCCGCTTCTTCCCACCCAGCTGGTTCTCTTAGCTATCTGCGACGTCTCAGACGCGAATAACGAGGGAGAGAACACCTAAGACCCTCATATTATATTTTACCTCTAACCTCCGAAGTTTTTACGACATGACTTCTTTTTACCGTTTGCTTTGAGTACCTAATTAGGCAGCCATCGCCATTTCAACTTGTGCGCCAGTTAATTGCGTTTGACCTTCTCTATACCCTTATCTCTCTGTCAAAACCAGTCATCCCCATGTTGTTAGTAAATTTTAGTGGAGATGGTGGGAATCGAACCCACGTCCAAAAGAGCAGCTAATATAAATAATAGCGGTCATATATAAATATCGATTCAATGATCGTTATTCTATGATTTCAGCATCTTTAATAGTTCTGCACAAAAGATAATTATCACCTTTTCTAAGTACGTGGTCGCACCTCCACTCTTCTTTCCAAAGCTTTAAGATCTGCATTGCAACCTGTTCGGGTGTTAAACCATATTTAGACTTTGTTATTCCATAGGTATTTGGATCTATGGCGCTTTGATTGATTTCTCTAACAACTAAATATGCATTACCATTATGATAAAATATGTGTTTTGTATTCATATAACCATTAGCCTGCGGGCCAGTTTAGTTTTTGTCTATAACCTTTTGTACTTTATTATCTATACCATATTTGTTTCGTACCCAAAGTCGCTCGTGAAAATAATATAAGACCATTTTCGTAATTATTTCTAGTCCACTAACCGTTAGACCCGCAGTTGGACTGCCTGTTACCAACCAAGTTATGAGGAACGTGTCTAAACTGGCGATTGTTCTCCAGCTAAGTGTTTTCAATAAGCTTCTTTTTTTACTTGCAAACATCATAGATTCAAAGTTATTTAATTTTTATAGTTTTTGGCCTACTTTCTGGAGTAACAGGTACTTCGATTGTTAAAAGACCGTTTTCCATAGAGGCTGAAATTTTTGTTAAATCAAACTTAGGACTAATCTTCCATCCTAAATTAAAAGACCTCTTTGCAATACCCTTATGGATATATTCTCCTGCATCGAGGTCTGAATTGTTAGATTCGATATTAGGTTTCGTATAAGAAACTTTCAAACAGTTTCCATCTTCTACCTGAAGTTCGATATCTTTCTTTTCTAATCCAACAGCTGCTATTTCAAAGACCATAGCCTCTTCCTTTAGAATAATATCTACAGGATGGTTAATCTTTGTTTCTAAATTACTCTCAAAAGCCGATGCTCTATCAAAGAAATTTTTAAATAATAAATCTGTTGGAAATAATCTTGTGCCAAATGGCGTATTTACTCGTAGTGTTGTCATAATAAATCTCCTTAAATGATTTTAATAAATTTGTTAAACATTAGTTTTAACATATAACCGACTGACCCGCAGTACCAATCGCTATATAATATAAATATCACGCTTTAGCGGTTTTTTTACTCTTATACCCATTTCTTTTGTAAGTTCTTTTAGGCTTATTTTCTCTAAGAGCTTGCTTCAATAAATTAACTATTGTTCTCTTATCTAAAATAATATTTTTGAGCTCTTTTATCTCGTTGCCTAGGTAAAGCGTGGTACCAATGATACCGACAGCTAAACCTCCTATTGCTGATAATAATTCAGTCATGTCTTTTCTCCTATAAATTTTGATGCATATCAGAAACTACCTCCATGAAACCAACATTTGGTTCTGAAGTTCTATCCATATCTAATCTTTTAGCTGTTCTAGCAGCCTCTTTTGCATCGATCAATGTTTCAATCAACTTATTACATTCTGAAAATGTTAAGTCAAATTGTTTTCCTGATATATTCAGTGAACCTATTACGGGTTGATTTGCATCTCCCATTGGTTGTAATCCTGGTTTTCCTTTCCAATAGATGCTTGCCCATGTAGGACCAAATTTTGCAGGGTTGAATTTTGTTTTTTGTTGTCTGTTGTTAAAACTACCTTTGTGTTTCATTTTAATTTTAGTGGTTAAGCCACAAGCTGTTTATTTATGCCTACTCTATTTCCTTCGTGGACGGGTTTTCAGCTTAGCCCCGTAATATGTATCTTCTTTCAAACACTTTAAATAATAAAGTTATATAAAATATAATAAAAATTTTTGTGATAGAAAAATGTTTTTTGAATTATTTTTGTAACTCTTCAATAAATTTTTTTTGAGACTCATAAAAATGCCAGTCTATATCAAAGAATTCTCCACTACACATTTCGCCTTCTTTCATTTTCTTTTCTGCTTTTTTAAGATCTTCCCAAGCATTTACGTATTCGTTAAATATTTTACTTATTCTGTCCATTCGCCAAATTCACATCCATCACTTAGAATAAAGCCGTCTTGAGGTTCTATGTAATCTTGAGGTTGGAATGGAGTATTATCGTCCTTCACTATAACCTGTGATTTGTCTCTCTTAAGCTTTCGTTTATTTCTTTCGTTTATCCTATTCCAGTATTCTACTGTATCTAGATTTTTCCAAGCCTCCCATGCAGTTTTAGTTACTGCTAGATCTGGATAGTCTTCACCAATTATATTTTTACCATTTTGCCCAATGAAAAATCCAGATGGGGTTGAGGTTAGCTCTGCTCCTGGAAATTTTTTAACTAATCTTTTTTTAGTTCTTTGAAACCTAGACATGAATGCCTCTTTACCATTTATCATATAATATATTTTAGTTGTTATTGTAATATGTAGTCAATTTTGTCTGCTCATTCTTAGTAAGCTTGTAAAACCAAACAAGGAAGTCTGCTCCACTTATGTCTTTTACCTCTTCCAATAGTTGGTCCAATCCTTTTTCTCCAGAATAATCTCTTTCCGAAACACCCATAGAAACTCTTTCTCTATTTTCATGGTGATCACCCATCTTTCTGCGATAAACTTTTCCGTTAGATGGATTCTTTTCAAAGATATATGGTATCTCTTCTCTAGTTTTTACATAGTCCTTTGGATCCCTATTTCTATTGTACTGTTCTACCAACCAATCCTCAGATCTCATAGAGATTTCGTCTAATTCTGGTAAAGTTAATTTCCTAGAATTGTTCAGTGACTTGTCTTCTAATTTTGCAAATTCATCTTGTGAAACTGTAACCTGAACGTAATTTATCCAAGCAGTGGTTTGTGGAGCAATGTTGTAATACTTAGTAATATTACCACTTATTGCCTCTTCTTTTCTTATCCAAATGTTTATTTTCATAACCTTTTTCTCTTTTTGTTTTTACTATGTTATATGCTTCTTCAAATTTATCTGCAACCGTCCAATAGCCTTTATTGTCTAAACTCTTTGAAACAGCCATGACTTCACTGTATATGCCTTCATCATGGGCTTGGTATAATATATCCTCTACTTTATCTGACATTCTTTCTTATACTCCTCTATCATTTTTTGCAGCTTAGCACACTTTTCATATTCTTCATATCCAATAAAAAATTCTATCAACTTGTTTGCTAATGCAACTGGATTTTTGCTGCCCATTTCGTGCTTCATTCCTTTGATTCCGTATGTTAAGAATAGTTCGTAACCTGAGTCCATGGCTCCTTTTTGTATGTCTTCAAAAAAATTGCCAAGGTCTACCATCTTAAAGTCTCCAAATTCGTGGTCAAATATATTCATTCTAAAATAATTTTTAATTGCTTACTTTTTCTATATCCATCTGCAAAAACCGCCGTCGCCTTTATATCTATTGTATCTCCAGACATGTTTCTAACTGGAGCAAACATAATGTTTATTTCTCCATCCTCTGTGCTATAACATGTTTCATTTATTGTTGGTACTTCGAAGCCATCAAACCAAGTTATATAAGAGGTATCTGTTGTACTATACATATAAATATCATTTAGCATGTTATTTAGATGAACAATATAACCTAAAGTATCTCCAATATACCAATAGTGGCTGCTTTCCCAGTATACCTTAGTTAAGTCATAACTGTTATTTACTGGTGATACTTGGCCAGAGATTCGATGCAAGGTTTGCCAACTCTCTGACATCTGTAAATGATAAAAACCTGCTGAGTCAGCAGTTAACCTTGCATCAATCTCGAAATCATGGCCGAGTGGTTCTATATTATCCTTTGTACAGGATAGTAATAATAACGGTAATATGAAGTACATATATTTCATTAGTTCTTTACTTTACCTTTGATAAAATCTTGTTGCTTCTTAATCGCGTCTTCTAACGATTCACTTTTAGCCTTTGGTAAAACTTCTTTTACAACTTCAGGCTTAACATAATCTTTCATTGGAACAATTTTTACGTCTTTATCTAAAACCTGTTTTACCATGTTTTGTGTGATTGATGGATAAACCATGTAACCTCTACTATATCTACCTGAATTATCAGGCGCATGAACAGTATACATTGGCATCGTCCACTGGGTAGGTAAAAATTCAGTATCTTCGTTGCGATACTTTCTAGAATCTATTACTCCATGGTGAACAGACCCATCATAGAACTTAAATTTTACTGACTGTCCTATTTTGTATTTAAAGTTTGATTTTTTTGGCATTATATATATTTTAGTTAGTTGCAAACATTTTGTTAAGTGAATTAGCTAGAGGAACGAGAGATTGTGTATCGATAAACTCAGCATCTTTACCATACATTTTAGTAAAGTTTTCTTTGCCTGAAGTATAACCACCAGCAATAAAGTAGCTTAGTACCTTGATACCTCTAGACTTCATATTGTCTATTTGTTTTTTGGTGTGGGTGACTGCATCAACTCCGTAGTAACAAATGTCTTTGTTTTCAAAGTAAGGCTCGCCATCGCTAAAGTTAATGAAGAAACTTTCAACACCATTAGAACCATCAACAATCTCTTTCTGTATTGCTTCAAAGCAAAGACCTTCAGGAGTAGTACCTGGACAAGTAATGTATTGGAACAAAGACTTTATTTTTGTCATTTTGTCTTTTCTGCTGTCATAAGCAATAAAGATTGCTGGTGTTTGTCTATTGCCTATATCTTCAGTACTTCTGTAAGATATAACTACATCTAAGTTTTGCACCATTGAGGCAGCTTTTGCAATTGCAACAGTAGCTATTTGAGCATTTTCCCACTTTGAGCCACCCATAGAACCGCTAGCATCAACACTAATGTGAACTATAGCAGGCTTGAATCTTTCCTCGAATACCTGCTCGAATACACTTTGGTAGCCATAACCTAGGCTAGCAACAAGTCTTTTGTCTAATTTACCTTTATTAAGTCTACTGTACTTTAGACTTCTTTCGTCATTTCTAACCTGTAGTTTTCTACCTAATTTAGCACCTAATACTAAACCTCTATCTACACTGTGTTGGTTACTTTCTGATCTCCAAACTCTATTTGTAGAGAATGTATTGTAAACATTTGACTCTGCTAGATTCATTGAAAGGTTTTTTATTACTAGACAGTCTGTACCTTTACCGATAGTATTGAACCAGCTTGCTCTAATTCCTTTACCAACAGTCTTTGAATCTGAACCAGAATCGGCAATTGCTTGAACATTATTTTTATCTTTTTTAGATATATTAGACTTTTTAACTTTACCATTAAGAAGTTGCTTTTGCTTTTCAATAGCTTTTTCTAGACTTCTTTGTTGAGAATCTGAAAGCTCTATCTTTTTAGAAGCTTTACCATTGTTAGATGGTTGGTTGTTGTTAACGATATTTTCAGCTATTTGATCGATGTCATCTTGAGTTAACTCTACACCTGTAGAACTTGAACCTTCATCGCCACCCTGTTGTGATTGATCGCCATCACCACCATTTGTATCACCACCATTATCAGGCTCTTCAACTTGTTCAGTGGCAGGAATGTTTGACTCAATTGTCTTGAATATTTCAATGGCTACTTTAAGAGCATCTTCAGTAGATTTTAATTTGTCAATATTTTTTAAGTCTAATAGAGACCAAATTTTTCTAAGTCCTGGGAGAGCATCAAGATTTCTGTTTGAATTAGTAATGTTTATCAAACGGAACATGTATGAATCTAAGTCAAGATTTGTTTTTTCGTCTGATTGCAACGCTTTGTCAATTACGCTAGCATGAAAATATTTATCATACATTGCGTGATAGTAGCCTTGATAGCCAGGAGCATTCTTAAAAATAAAGTAATCTATTCTTCTATCTTCGACATAGTTAAGAATCTGCTTTACAGTATTGTTGACGTATTGTTGAGCCTTCTTTAGATAAGGAGTTTCAGTATCGATGTATTTGCCTTCTTCATCTGACCAGAATTGCTCAAACCACTTGTATTTAGTAGCAATATCGCTAAAGTTAAATACGCTAGTGTAGTCATCTAGACGGGATAGTAAAGAGAAATCAGTTAGCTTGCAGTGAGAACCTTCATGAAGAGCTAGACCTACAGTAGGGTCGAAGTCTTTGTCTTTAATATTACCAGAGATAACGACTGCTTTACCATCAGTATAGCTTTCGTCTTTAGTTGTATATGTAACAGGTATATTTTCACCAGTAACGATTCTTACGAAGTTACCAATAGCACGCTTAGTAGCTGCCATCTTGACGTAGTCTTTACCAGGCTTGATTTCTTCGCCAGTAAGAATGTCTACGTTGTCGTTTTCGTCGTAGTCGTACCAGAAAGATGAGTTTGAATAGTTTTGCATGTTTTATTTGTTAGGTTTATCAATCATTTACATAGTAAATATAATAAAAATATTTGACGCGGTAAAATCCGGGTGCACTTTTTTTCAAAAAAGTTTAAAAAGTTATTAACAACTTGTTAACAAGGACAGCCAATCCAGAGAGCTACATATAGTAAACCAAAAAGACTAGCAACAAATGCTAGTTCGCCTAGAACGGTTAGTGGGTTTGACTTTAGCTCGCTTAATAGTAGTTTGATGTCTTCTTTCATATTTAATTGTTTTTATTTATAGTATAAATATAATCAAAATAGTTGAGAACTGAAAACTTTTTTGACTAGAGTTATTAACAATTTTAGTGAAGTTATTAACAACTCGGGGTGGGGCGCGCGCGAGAAATCATGAGGTGGTCCTCGACGCGGTGGTTTCGGACTCTTACCTAAGTGGCTCTCGCGAGCCCATTATCCTATTGCCTTACCGTTGATAAGGTCTTTCTGTTTTTGGATTGCTTCATCCAGTTCGGTATTGGATGGGTTTAGCCTATATCGGTCTCTATCCTCTTGAGATACAGGGATCTTACCGCCACCGGTACCTCCACCGTAGTATTCTACACCAGGGATATGTTGTATATATTGAACAGGCTTAAGGGTGAAACCCGCGGGAGGATTCATCGTCCCGACCAGACTTCTATCTGTCTTAGATAATAGATTCTCGGTCTTTACACGATATCTCTTCTCGCCCACTACACACCATACAGCGCCATTCATTGCGACAGAAGAGGCAAGATAGCCGTGGCATTCGATAAAACGATAATTAGGGAGACCTTTCTTATTATAGACTTGGTTCCAGATTTGAAATTTAACGGCTTCACCGTATTTGTAGTTGAGTTGTTCAGATTTTAAAAACATAGTTTAATTAGTATTGGTTAATATAAGGTAAATATAATAAAAATAATCGACATAAAAAAATCAGGGGTGATTATTTTCAAAAAGTTATTAACAATCTTAAAAGCTACTGTTTAGTAGTGGAAGACTGTTATATTCTCTATAGTATTGGGCTAATAGGGCAGACTCTACTAGTTTAGTCTTTTCTTTAGGTAG
>Ga0181413_1000198_pt1 | contig 17785 bp, 22 predicted proteins | sample 36SPOviralmetaG_FD_130111 | JGI IMG/M metagenome (GOLD analysis project Ga0181413, IMG submission 130111) | Marine viral communities from the oligotrophic San Pedro Time Series (SPOT) site, San Pedro Channel, CA, USA - 36 SPOT_SRF_2012-09-28 | ecosystem: Environmental > Aquatic > Marine > Strait... | reverse complement strand
CAGCTGTGAAATATAGTATATCCTCATCTGCAGCTAAAAAAGGAGATATTGGTTGGATAAAAAGTACATCATTATCAAAACAAATTTATGAGATATTAAGCACGTTAAATATAAATCAAATAAGTGGTCCTATTTTAAAATCAAATAGTATTGTTTTTTTAAAACTTGTAAATAAAAAAAATGTGTCAAATCAAGAGATAGACATTGAAAAGATAAAATCTAATTTCATTAACGTAAAACGAAATGAAATATTTTCTTTATATTCATCTAGTCATTTATCAAAACTTAAAAATCAAACCTTAATACAATATTCGAATGAATAATAAAATTATTATAGTAAGCGGAGATCCAAATAGTATTAATTCAGAAATTATATTTAAATCTTGGAAAAAACTAAATAAAAAAGAAAAGAAAAATATTTTAGTTATAGCAAACTACGATTTAATGGTTGCTCAATTCAAAAAGTTAAATTTTGCTGCGAAATTAACTAAGATAAAGAATTTAAACGAAGACACTAAGTCAAATAAAATAAATATTATAAATGTTGATATAAATTTTAAAAATCCATTTAAAGTTAATGAAAAAATAGCATCTAAATTTGTAATTAAGTCATTAAATCTCGCTCATGATTTAGCAGTTAAAAAAAAGATCAAAGGAGTGATTAATTGTGCAATTAAAAAAAAATTAATAAGTAATAAAAATATAGGCGTTACTGAATATCTGGCTTCAAAATGTAAAGTTAAAAAAGACACTGCTGTAATGCTAATTAGCAATGAAAAATTTTCTGTTAGTCCAGTTACTACTCATTTAAATTTAAAAGATGTTTCAAAAAAAATTAAAAAGAAAAACTTAATAAACAAAGTGAAAACTATAAGCCAATTTTATGAAAAAAATTATAATTTTAAACCTAAAATTGGTATGCTGGGTCTCAACCCTCATAATGCAGAATTTAGAAAAAATTCTGAAGAAATCAAAGATATTATTCCTGCAATACAGTACTTATTTAAGAAAGGCATAAAAATTACAGGACCGCTTGTATCTGATACTGTATTTATAGATGATTATAAAAAATATGATGTAATTATTGGAATGTACCATGACCAAGTTTTATCACCATACAAATCTTTGTTTAAATTTAATGCTATCAATATAACTCTAGGTTTAAAGTATCTTAGAGTTTCTCCCGATCATGGTACTGCTGTCAATTTAATTAATAAAAATAGAGCTACCTGTGAAAGCTTAGACAAGTGCATAAATTATTTAAAAAAATTTAAAAATGAAATTTCCTAAAAAGTCTCTGGGTCAAAATTTTCTTATAGATAAAAATATTATAAAAAAAATAGTTAGCTTAATCTCAATTAAAGATAAGAATGTTGTTGAAATAGGCCCTGGAAAAGGAGCTTTAACTGAAGAAATTTTAAAAAAAAAACCAAAATCACTTACTTTAATTGAAAAGGACAATGAGTTTTCAGAAAAATTAAAGATAAGATTTAGTGGTGATAAATCTATTAAAATTATAAATGAAGATATACTTAATTTTAATTTAGAGAGAGAAATGAAAAGTAATTCAATTATTTTCGGAAATTTACCATATAACATTTCATCTCAAATTTTAATTAAAATCTTAAGGTTTAATAAATGGCCTCCAAATTTTCATAACGTAGTTTTTATGTTTCAAAAAGAATTAGGTGAAAAAATAGCTGGTAAATTTAAAACAAAAGATTACGGCAGAATTTCAATAATAAGCTCATACAGATTAAAAATTATAAAAAAATTTCTCATATCACCTAATTGTTTTTTTCCAAAACATAAAATCAACTCAATTATTTTACATTTTAAACCAAAAGATAATATATTATTTAAAATCAAAAAAATTACTAATTTAGAGAAAATAACTAATTTATTTTTCTCCAATAAGAGAAAAATGATTAATAAAAGTTTAAAGAAAATTTTTACTGATAAAGAAATAAAATCGATCCCTTCACTTAAGGAAAATCTTAGACCTACTGAAGTTGATCCTGAAACTTACTATAAGATTACTGAAATATTTGAGAGGAAATAATTAGATTTTTTTTATAATTTTGTATTATCTTTTCAATCTGTTTAAAACAAGTTTCCAAGTTTTGATTAATAATTATATAGTCATAATCATTCCAGTGCTTAATATCATCTTCAAAAGAATTGTATCTATTATTAATTTCTTCTTTAGTATTTTGATTTCTTTTAATTAATCTTTTTTTTAATTCTTCTTTATTATTTGCTATTAAAAAAATTTTAACTAGTTTTAATTTTTTAAATTTACTTAATTGTTTCGTGCCTTGCCAATCAATATCGAAAATTATATCATTTTTCTTTATGTTATCATCGACGTTTTTCTTAAGTGTGCCATAATAATTATTAAATATTTTTGCAAATTCATAGAATTTATTTTTTTTAATTAACTCTTCAAATTTTTTATGGGAGACAAAAAAATAATCAACTCCATCTATTTCATTCGATCTTGGAGATCTTGTTGTGTGAGAGACTGAAATTTTAAAGTTAGGATATTTTTGTTGTATTTTTTTTGTTATTGTGGTTTTGCCAACCCCAGAGGGAGAGGAAAGTATGACCATGATATTTTTAATATCATGACTCATTTTGTAAAATGTTTATGAGAATTAGTTTGACTTACTCTCAATAAATTTAATAGCATCACCCACTGTAAGTATCTTTTCTGCTTCACTATCAGAAATTTCTGAACCAAATTCCTCTTCGAAAGCCATTACTAATTCTACCGTATCTAAACTATCTGCACCTAGATCATCGATAAAACTAGCTTCTTCAGTAACTTTTTCTTCATCTATACCTAAATGGTCGGCTACAATTTTTTTTATTTTACTTTTTACTTCTTCTGACATGAAATCCTTTCTTAAAGTTTATTTTCTTAATAAATTATTAATAAGAATTGTCAAGACATATACATTCCACCATTAACATGTATAGTCTCACCATTAATATATCTTGCCCAATCAGAGGCTAAAAAAGCTACACAATTTGAAACATCTTCACCTGTGCCAAGATCTCCAGAGGGTATTTTACTTATTAAAATTTTTTTAAATTCTTCATTAATTTTTTCTGTCATTTCTGTTTTAATAAATCCTGGCGAAACGCAGTTAATATTAATATTTTTTTTTGCATATTCTATAGCTAAGCTTTTTGAAAAAGCTATCATTCCTGCTTTTGAAGCAGCATAATTTGACTGCCCTAAATTACCTGTGTGTCCAACTATTGATGTTATGTTAATGATTTTGCCGAATTTTTTTTTTTAACATTTTTTTAATTGAATATTTACATATTAAAAAGCTAGATGTTAAATTTATATCTAAGACTCTCTTCCAGTTTTCTTCAGAAAGTCTTATGGATAAATTATCAAGAGTGATACCTGCATTATTTACAACCACCTCAATACCACCTAGTTTTTCATTAACGCTTTCAATAAATTCTTCAATTTTATTATGATCATCTAATTTAAACTTTTCAACATTTACATTTGGAAATTCTTTTTTTAATTTTTCTAATTTTTCTTCGTTAGTCCCTGTTGCAAATATTGATGAGCCTAAACTGCTAAATTTTTTAACTAAACATTTTCCAATACCCCCTGTAGCACCAGTAATGAGAACTTTTTTATTTTTTAAATTCATCTTTTAAATTTTTAATATCAGTTATTGAGTTAATTGAAAAGCAATTTGCAGTTTGAATAGTTCTTTTGACCATGCCGGTTAATACTTTTCCTGGTCCAACTTCTAAAAAGTTTATTACTTTTTCCTTAGACATTTTCACCATACTTTCTCTCCATCTTACAGTTGAAAAAATTTGGTCTATTAACAAATTTTTTATTTTTTCTACATCACTTACTACATCAGCAGTAACATTATTTACAATTTTAAAATTTGGATTTTTGAATTTTATACTACTAATTTTAACTTTCATTTTTTCGGCAGCAGGTTTCATTAAAGAACAGTGAAACGGTGCGCTTACTTTTAGCGGAATTGCCTTAATTTTTTTTTTTTTTAGATTTTCTCTTAGTTCATCAACGCTAGTTTTATCCCCACTGATAATTACCTGTCCATCAGCATTATCATTTGCAATTTCACAAACCTTATTATGATCTTTTTTATTTTCAATTAGTTCTTTTATTTCTTCAACATTCAATCCTAGAACAGCTAGCATACTACCTTGACCTACTGGAACAGCCTCCTGCATAGCTTTACCTCTTTCATGTAATAAAAATAATGCATCGTTAAAATCTAAAGACCCTGCACAAACTAAGGCGCTGTATTCTCCTAATGAGTGTCCAGCGAAAAATTCAAAAGACTCAAAATTTAAATTAAATTCCTTTCTTAAAACTTCAAAGATTGAATAACTAACTGTTAAAATTGCAGGTTGAGTATTTTTAGTAAGCTGAAGTTTGTCAGCTGGACCTTCTAAAATTAATTTTGATATGGGATAATCTAGTTTATCATCAGCTTGTTTAAATATTTTTTTTACAATATCAAAATTTGCATAAAATTCACTTCCCATGCCCACAACTTGTGAACCTTGACCTGGAAATAATAAAGCATTCATTTATTTATGTTTTTTTAATAAATATTAGTATTGATATAAGTATGCATTATAGTATAAACCAGATTTTATAAATAAATATTAAAACTTAATTAACATATCTTTTATGGCTTTTTACGAGAATACTATGATAGCTAAACAAGATTTAGCTGAAAAGGACCTAATAACTATTAAAGACAAGTATAAAGAGACAATAAATAATTCATCAGGAAAAGTCGTGAAAATAGAGGATTGGGGTTTGCTAAATCTTGCCTCTAAAATAAAAAATTACAAAAAAGGCTTTTATATCCATTTTAAATTTGAAGGAAATAATAATACTTTAAAAGAAGTTGATAAAAAAATAAAAGTTGATAGTTCAATTATAAGACACCTTACAGTAAAATATAAAAAATTAGATATTGAATACGAATTTTTTAAAAAAGATAAATAAATATGAAAAGAAAAAATAAAAAATTTCAAAAAAGAGGATCAAATTCATTAAATAAACTAAGTTTGTTTCAGAAAAATGATGGAAAATTTTCAAAAAAATGTCCTTTATCAGTTAAGAATGCCCCTATAGTAGATTACAAAAATGTATCGTTATTAAAAAAGTATGTTTCCGATAACGGTAAAATTGTTTCATCTAAAATATCATCCGTATCCTTTAACAAACAAAAAAAGCTTACAAGAGAAATTAAAAAAGCTAAAATTTTAGGATTAATCTAAGATGGAAATAATATTACTCGAAAATATCTTAAATTTAGGAAACATTGGCGATAAAGTAAAAGTTAAAGATGGTTATGGTAGGAACTTTCTTTTAAAGCAAGGAAGAGCATTAAGATTTAACGCTGAAAATCAAGAATTTGTAAATAAAAAAAAAGACTTATTAAATAAAAAAAATATTGAAATAAAAAATAAGTTCATAGAAATTGCGAAAATAATTAATAATAAAACTTTTAAATTTAATAAAGAAAGTAAAGAAAATGGTGATCTTTATGGTTCAATTAAACCAAAAGAAATTACTAATTTAATAAAAGAGCAAACTAAAGCAGATGTAAATCCATCTCAACTTATTTTGAAAGAAAGCTTAGATAAATTAGGTGTATTTAGAGCAGAAATAAATTTCCATTCTGAGGTGAAAGCAACTGTTTCAATTAAAATAGACAAAATAGAGACTAAATAATTTTCCACAGAGGGTAAAAAATAGTGTGTAACTTTTTTCTTTAACACTTCTAATTGTATCCTATTATACAATTGTGAAAGAAATTCTTCCTTTAATAAGTAAGCAAAATAATAAACAGCCATCTAACTTAGAAGCTGAACAAGCATTGCTTGGTTCTATTTTAATAAATAATGATATTATAGATGAAATATCAAATATAATTAACCCATTGCTATTTTATGATCCTGCGCATGTAAAAATTTATGAAGTTATAGAAGGATTAAACAATAAAGGAATGATTGCTAATCCTATTACTTTGAAAAATTTTTTTGAGAAAGACAACATGTTAAATGAAGTTGGAGGAACAGAATATTTAGTAAAACTTACTAGATTTTCAGGATCTTCTAAACAAGCTATAGATTATGCAAAAATTATACATGAAATGTATCTTAGAAGAGAATTAGTGATGGTTTCTGATAAGTTATCTTCTGATACTTTAAATGCTAATTCACAAGAAAAAAATGCAGAAAAAATAATTGAAGACACTGAAAAATCACTCTATGATTTAGCGGAGAGAGGCACGTTTTCACAATCATACCTGAAATTCAATAAAGCTTTAGACGAAACTATTAAAATGGCAACTTTAGCAATGCAAAGTGACCAGGGTATCGTTGGCGTGCCTACTGGTCTATCTGATTTAGATGAGAAATTAGGAGGTTTGCATAAATCTGATTTAATAATTTTAGCAGGCAGACCATCGATGGGTAAAACTGCTTTAGCAACTAATATTGCATTCAATGCATCAAAAAATATATTAAGTCGTCAAGAAAAATCTTGTGTTGCTTTTTTTTCTTTAGAAATGTCATCAGAACAATTATCTACTAGAATTTTATCAGAACAAGCCAGAATTAGATCAGATGATATCAGGCGAGGTAAAGTTACAGAGGATGAAATAAATAGATACATCGAAACATCTAGAAATATTTATGATTTGCCTTTATACATTGACGAAACTCCAGCTATATCGATTGCTGCATTAAGTAATAGAGCTAGAAGAATTAAAAGACTTAATGGTCTTAGTTTAATAGTGGTAGATTATATTCAACTAATGAGATCTAGCAACACTACTAAAAATGAGGGAAGAGTACAAGAAATCTCAGAGATAACTCAAGGATTAAAAGCTCTAGCTAAAGAACTATCAGTGCCTGTTTTGGCATTATCTCAACTTTCAAGGGCTGTTGAACAAAGAGACGATAAGCAGCCTCAATTAGCTGATTTAAGAGAATCTGGTTCAATAGAGCAAGATGCAGATGTTGTAATGTTTGTTTATAGAGAAGCTTATTATTTGGAGCGAAAACAACCTAAGCTAGGATCTATTGAGCATGCAGAGTGGCAATCAAAAATGAATGATGTTAACGGTTTGGCTGATATTATTTTAGGTAAACAAAGACACGGTCCAACAGGAACTGTGAAGGTGGAGTTTGAGGGAATTTATACAAAATTTAAAGATTTAAGTAAAAATTAACATCAATTTCCTCTTTTGTTATAGAAAAATTAAGATATATCTGAAATGCTTTAATGTTTTCTAAAATTTATAAAAAAATAGTAATAGATTTTTCAAAAATTACTCTCCTTTTTTTAGTAGTTTTAATATTTATTTCCTTTTATCAATCAAAAAATTTTAATTTAGATGCATCATCAGATGCTCTACTGCTTGAGGGAGATCCGGACCTTAAATATTTAAGAGACGTAAATCAAACTTATGGTGCCAAAGATTTTCTTTTTTTAACTTATACACCTGTTTTAAATTTTACAGAAAAAGAGACTATTCTTAATCTTCAATTCCTAAAATCTAAAATTGAAAAGTTAGCATGGGTAGATAGTGTAATTACTATAATTGATGTTCCTTTACTAAAAAGCACTGATGAAGGATTAATGGAAAGATTGAAAAATTTTAAAACTTTAGCTTATCCGGAAATTGATAGAAAAAGAGGGTTTGATGAGATTGTAAATAGCCCAATTTATAAAAATTATGTCATAAGCGAAGATGGAAAAACTTCAGGTATTATTGTTTACTTAAAAAAAGACAAAAGATTAGAAGAATACATAAAAATTAAAGATAAATACTTTAATCAATCTATCGAGTCAGGATTATCCGCAGAAGAAAAAGTTAATTATAAAAAATTTATAAAAGAGTATGAAAATTATAAAAATTTATACAATGTTAGAAACCATCAAAATATTACAGAAATAAGGGATGTTATTAACAGGTATGGTGAAAATGCCAAAATTCATTTAGGAGGCATTCCAATGATTGCAGATGATATGATGAGTTTTATTAAAAATGACATATTAGTTTTCGGAACTGGAGTGTTCATATTTATAATCTTAACACTTTGGTTTATTTTTAAAAATATAAAATGGGTAATGATGCCATTATTAGGTTGTGCTACCTCAGTAATTATAATGATTGGATTTTTAGGATTAATTGGATGGAAGGTCACCGTAATATCTTCAAACTTCATTGCTTTAATGCTTATTTTGAATATGGCAATGAATATTCATTTAACTGTAAGATATTTACAATTAAAAAAAGAATTTTCTCAATTAACAAAGGGTGATGCAATTATTCAGGCCAGCAAAAAAATGATGCTGCCTATTCTTTATACAGTTCTTACAACGATATGTGCTTTTTTGTCTCTGGTTTTTAGTGGGATAAAACCAATTATAGATTTTGGTTGGATGATGACTTTAGGATTAGTGATTTCTTTATTAGTTACTTTTCTATTATTACCATCATTAATTAATCTTGTATCATCTGAAAATGAGATTAGCCTTCAAGATACCGAAAAATCTTTCATTACTTCCATTTTAAGTTCTTTTACCAAAAAAAATAAAATTTTAATTTTCGGACCAACTTTTTTAATAATTATTTTCAGTATAGTCGGAATATTTAAGCTAGAAGTTGAGAATAGTTTCATAAATTATTTTGACAAAAAAACAGAAATTTATAAAGGAATGAAAAAAATTGATGATAACTTGGGTGGTACTACTCCATTAAATATAATTTTAAAATTTCCTCCTAAAATGAAAGAAACTCAAATCAAAGATGATGAATTTGAAGAATGGGAAGAAAGTAACGAAAATGAGGATGATAAAGCTAAATATTGGTTTACACGAGACAAGATGGATAAAATAATAAAAGTTCACGATTATTTGGATTCATTACCAGAAATTGGCAAAGTTCTCTCGTTTGGATCGATTTTAAGAGTAGCAGAAGATTTGAACAAAAAAGAATTACAAAGTCTAGAAATTGCTGTTTTATATAGTAAAATTCCAATGTCAATAAAAGAAGAAATCATATCTCCTTATATATCTGTAGAAAAGGATGAAGCAAGAATAAGTGTAAGAATTAAAGACTCGTCAAAAGACTTAAGAAGAAATGATTTGATTAAAAAAATTAATTTGGAATTAAACACTAAATTAGGTTTAGAAAAAAGTGAATATAAATTAGCTGGAGTTTTAATTCTTTTTAATAATTTATTACAAAGTTTATTTAAGTCTCAAATACTGACTCTTGGTATTGTAATATTTGGAATATTTTTAATGTTTTTAATTTTATTTAGAAATATCACACTGTCTTTAATTGGTGTTGTGCCTAATTTTATTGCAGCTTTTTTTATTCTTGGAATAATTGGTATGTTAGGAATTCCATTGGACATGATGACTATCACTATTGCAGCTATCACGATTGGTATAGCCGTAGATAACAGTATTCATTATATTTATAGATTTAGAGAAGAATTTAAGAGGATTAACAACTATAATAAAACACTGGAAAGATGTCACAACACTGTTGGAATAGCAATTTTAAACACCTCAATAACTATAGTATTTGGCTTTTCGATTTTGATGTTATCTAATTTTATACCCACTATTTACTTTGGTATATTTACTGGGATAGCTATGCTTCTAGCAATGATATCTGTTCTAACATTGCTGCCAAAATTAATTCTTACTTATCAACCATTCGGTAAAGAAATTAACGAACTTTCCTGATGGTTGATTTTTTTGAAAATTTTATTGAAAATATTAATTTATTTGACGTTTGTTTTTTTATTGTTCTTTTTTATAATGTAATACAATGTTTTTTCAAAGGTTTTTCATTAAGTTTAATCTCTTTCATGAAATGGGTTTTATCTACCATAATAACAATTATATTAGTTCCTAAATTACAACCTTTTGTAAGCAACTACATACAATCTGAATTTATAAATAATGTGGGTATAGGTGTAGCAGTTTTCATTTTATCTCTATTTATAATAATACTTATTGGAAAAACTTTGGCTAAAACTGTCACTTGGACCGGAGTTGGTTCAATTGACAAAATATTTGGTTTTCTATTTGGCTTTTTTAAGGGGTATATTGTATGTGTTTGTTTATTTTCTATCTCTAATTGGTTTTATCCTTATCAAAATTGGGGTATATCAGTCGAAGATGCTCTATCATTTAATTTAACAAAAAAAGGAAGCGAAATACTAATTAAGGAATTTCCTTCAAGTGAGGATTTTATTGATACTAAGGAAAAAATTGAAAAAATTTAAAAAAGATAAATTACGTGAGGAATGTGGTATTTTTGGAATATCAAATCATGAAGATTCATCTGCGTTAGTGGCTTTAGGATTGCATGCATTGCAACATAGAGGCCAAGAGGGCTGTGGTATAGTTTCTTTTGACGGAAAAAATTATCATTCGGAAAAAAGACAAGGTTTAGTCGGTGATCATTTTACTGATATAGAAACTTTAAAAAAACTACCAGGGAATTTTGCCATAGGACACAACAGATATTCAACTACTGGTGAAACATCCCTAAGAAATATTCAACCTTTTTTTGCAGATCTGCACACAGGTGGATTAAGTGTTGCCCATAATGGAAATTTAACAAATGCCTTATTACTCAGAGAGTCTCTTGTGAGGGATGGGGCTATTTTTAGAACTACTAGTGATACCGAAACTATAGTTCAACTGATAGCGAAATCAAAGAGAGAAAAATTTATCGAAAAATTAATCGATACTTTGTTTCAAATTCAAGGAGGCTACTCCTTGGTTTTAATGACCAATAAAAAATTGGTCGGAGTTAGAGATCCTTTTGGTATTAGACCTTTAGTGATAGGTAAATTAAATAATTCTTATATTTTTGCCTCTGAAACTTGTGCGCTTGATATTGTAGGTGCAACTTTTATTAGGGAAGTTGAAAATGGAGAAATTGTTGTAGTTGAAAATAAGAAATTAAGTTCACTTAAACCTTTTCCAAAACAGAAACAAAGACCTTGTGTATTTGAATATATTTATTTCGCCAGACCAGACAGTTATATAAATGGCAAATGTGCATACGAATACAGGAAAAATTTAGGTATTGAATTAGCAAAAGAGACTGACTTAGACGCAGATTTAGTCGTGCCTGTGCCTGACTCTGGGGTTCCTTCAGCGTTAGGGTATTCTGAAAAATCAAAAAAAAAATTTGAATTAGGTTTAATAAGGAATCATTATGTAGGTCGAACTTTTATAGAACCGACACAGAACATAAGAAGTTTAGGTGTAAAATTAAAATTAAGCGCCACTAGAACAATTGTTAAAAATAAAAGAATTATTCTTATCGATGACTCTCTGGTGAGAGGAACAACATGTCATAAAATAATAAAAATGCTCTATGAAAGTGGAGCTAAAGAGGTACATGTAAGAATAGCTTGCCCAGAAATAAAATATCCAGATTTTTATGGAGTTGATATGCCTTCAAAAAAAGAATTGCTTGCCAATGAAAAAAATAATAAAGAAATTTGTCAATATATTAATGCAAAAACGCTGAAATTTTTGAGTTTAGATGGATTATATAATGCTCTAATCGGAGAGAAAAGGAATAATAACCATCCTCAATTTAGTGATCACTATTTTACAGGTGATTACCCAATTAAACCATATGATAATCTACAAGGACTTAAAGTAAAACAATTATCGCTGTTGAGTGGTAAATCCAATAATTAGTTCAAAATTATTAATTTTTTTTTTGTATTCAAAAAGAGTAAAGATCCATCAATAAAAATTGGATTAGTTAATATCTTAGACGGCAATTTAAAAACTTCTTGTAATTCACCCTCCTTTTTAAAATTAAGTATATATGAATTTTTTAAAAAAATAAAAATATTGTCATTCACTAGCATTAACTCTCTAAATGAAACATTTTTTTTTTTATTTTTAAAAATTTTGAAATTCTCTCATTAATATCATAAGAGTACGCAATTCTTCCAGAGGAAAGTTCTATAGCTATTAATAGATTGTTTTTAGATATAAGAAAAAGGAAATTATTTGATAAAATTGGTTTTGTAATTGATGAAAAATTCTTAACATAACTAGTTGAACCTGTGGCTGCATCAATAACATAAACCTTGTTATTTGACGATACTATGATCTTTTTATTATTATTAATTATTTGATTTCCTAAAAATAAGTTACTTGGATTTAATTCCAGTGATTTATTTAAATTAATAAACCAGTTAATTTTTTTAGTCTCTAGGTCAAATGAATATAGAGAGCCATATGTATTCAGATAAAATAAAGAGTCGTTACTTAAAGATAAATTGTTAACAAATTTATTTTTTACAGAAGTTTCTTCGGTTGGAACAGTTCTTAAGATTTCGCCACTTTTTTTATCAAAAAAATATAAATTGTTGTTTTGATTTGCTGCAATTAAATCATTTTTTGATACTTTTAAATTAGATCTAAAAGGAATCTTATAATTTTTAGCCCATAATACTTTATTTAATCTATAATTGTAGGCATATAAATAGCCAAGGTTATCTGAAACATAAATAATATTTTTTTCCACGTAAAGATTTAAGATTTTTTTTATTTTTTTATATTCACCTTTGTAAAAATTAAATTTAATATTTTTATTATTAATTTGATTAAAAATTATTAAATTTCCGTTTACATCGCTAGTAATTAAATTGTTATTCTCAAACAATACATATTTGTTTAATTCATATTTTGTAAGTTTTTTGCTCTTAATTATTTCCTTTTTTAAATTTTTATATGTAAAATTTTCAAAATTATTATTTTTATTGAAATAAATATCATTCCATTTATTGTTGTTTTTCAAAACACCTAGAGAAATTGGAAATTGTTTATTATTATGTAAGATAGTTTTATTAAAGGTTTCACTTGACGAAGAAATTATTTCAAAATCTTTAAATACTTCAACAGTTTCTTTCGGAATTTTATTTTCGTCTATCCAAATTCCAGTTTTATTATCAAATGAGCAAGCATTAATAAATAATAAAATCATTAAAGCCTTAAGTAATTTCATCATTTTTACTTCTCTAGTACGTCTTTAGCTAATAATTTAAGTGATGAATTTTCTTCTATTAAATTTTTAAGTAAACTTATTCCCTCTTTTTTATTGTCATTTTTAATTAAGTATAAAGATTTTTTAAATATTAAATTATCTTTTTGGTCTTTTGTTAATCCAGATTCTTCTACAGCTTTAAAGTATTTGATAATTAATTCTTTATCATTAATTAAAGTATTTTCCAAAATCTTAGCTAGAGCTAAATTGGAATAAAACTTATTCTTTTCTAAGATAATTTCTGAATAAAGAGATATTGCCAATGGCTTTTGATCTGTACTTAGATATATATTCGCTTCAATAAATTTGTCAGCTATTAATTTATTATTATTTTTTTGATTGAGTTGAAAAAAGAATATTGCTGCAATCATAATCAATATAATTAGGATTAAGGAGTATAACTTATTCTTATTTGAATTATAAAAATCTCTTAACTTGAAGTTTTTATTTATATCATCTATGTTTTGTTCCATATAAAAAATTATTTGATTTTGGAAATTTTTTTAATTTTACTTCTCTACCATATTTTGTAACTGCTTTTTCAATTATTCTTTCTAAGTTTGCGTATTTTTTAACAAATTTAGGATAAAAACCACTAATACCTAGCATATCATCAGTAACTAAAATTTGTCCGTCGCAAAACAGAGAGGAGCCTATTCCTATCGTAGGTATTTTTAATTTATTAGTAATCAATTTTGCAGCATTAGGAGATAGACATTCTAAAACAATTGAAAAAGCCCCAGCCTCCTCAATAAGTTGAGCTTCATTTAAAAGTTTATTAATTTCTTTTATTGTTTGTCCTTCTATCTTAAATTTTTTATTAAATTGTGGTGTAAATCCTATATGACCCATGACTGGAATATTCTTTTTTACTAAATGCTCAATAATTTTAAAATTTTTCTTGTTACTCTCTATCTTGACTGCGTCACAATTAGTTTTTTTAATAATTTTTTTTGCATTTTTATTTGCTAAATTTTTACTCTTATAACTTCCTTTTGGCATATCAACTACAAGTAAAGATTTTTTTATCCCCATTCTTACACTTGTGGCATGTTGAATTATATTTTCTAAACTAATTCTATGAGTATTTTTTTGCCCATACAGCACATTCGCCATGGAGTCACCAACCAAAACTACATCTACAAATTTATCCAAAATTTTTGCAATACTTTTAGAGTATGCTGTCAAACAAACTATTTTAGATTTATTTTTTTTTTGAGAATTTCTTTTATTTTTTTATTCATTACTCCAACTCTATTGTGCTTGGTGGTTTTGAGGTAATGTCATAAACCACTCTATTAATTCCTTTTACATTATTTATTATTTTGTTAGCTATATTATCAATAAAATTTTTAGGAAAGTTAAAGTAATCGGCTGTCATTCCATCTTCAGAAATAACAGCTCTAAGTAAACATATATTTTCATAGGTTCTTGAGTCACCCATCACACCAACTGTTTTAATTGGAAGCAATGCGGCATAAGCTTGCCAAATTTTATTGTAGAGGCCACTTTTAATTAATTCATTAATATAAATATAGTCAGCATCTTGAAGTATTTTTACTCTGCCTAGTGTTATATTACCAACAATTCGTATACCAAGTCCTGGCCCTGGAAAAGGATGTTTATAATTAATTGTTTTAATTAGTCCCAATGTTTTACCTAAAACTCTTACTTCATCTTTAAAAAATTCTTTTAACGGTTCAATTAATTTCAAATTCATTCTTTTTGGCAATCCTCCAACATTATGATGTGATTTAATTTTTGATGTTTTGCTCCCCGATGAGGATCTGCTCTCAATGATATCGGGATAAAGCGTGCCTTGAGCTAAATACTTAATATTTTTATATTTCCGGGCTTCTTTTTCAAAAATTTTAATAAATAAATTTCCTATAATTTTTCTTTTTTTTTCTGGGTCTGTAACATTATTTAATTTTTTTAAGAAAAATTTTGAAGCGTCTATTAACTTTACATTAAAATTATATTTTTTTTTAAATACATTATAGGTATAGGTAAATTCATTTTTTCTCATTAAGCCTGTATCTACCATTACGCACACAAGATTTTTTTTAATAGCTTTATTAATCAACAAAGCAACTACGCTGCTATCCACTCCACCAGAAAGAGCGCATATAACTTTATCATTTCTAACAGTGTCTTTAATTTCTTTTATTAATCTATTTTTTTGGGATGTTATTTTCCATTTTTTTTTAATTTGACAAATTAAAAATAAAAAATTCTTGAAAATTTGAAGCCCATTATCCGTATGAGTAACCTCTGGATGAAATTGAACTCCATAAATTTTATCTTTAGAGTTTTCAATTATTGTTAAATTTGAGTCTTTAGTTGATGCAATAATCTTAAATTTTTTTGGTAATTTTACCACTGCATCTTCATGGCTCATCCATACTGAGGTTTTTGAACGAATAAATTTTTTTGTTAGAGGTGAGGACCTTTTTTTTAATAAATGCGCCCTTCCAAACTCTCGCCTTTTATTTGAAGGTTTAATTTTTCCTCCAAATATTTTAGCTATTAGTTGCAATCCATAACATATACCTAAAATGGGAATATTTTTATTAAATATTGTTTTAGGAATACGTTGAAATTTTTTTTTTGTAACAGTTGACGGCCCACCTGAAAGAATAAATCCCTTAATATAATGGAAATTTTTAATCTTACTCAACTCTGATGGGGTGACAATTTCAGAGTAGACACCTAGCTCTCTTACGCGTCTAGCAATTAATTTTGTAACTTGAGAACCAAAATCTATTATTAATATTTTATCTTTTTTATTATGAAATTGCATTTATTTTTTAGATAAATTCTCAATTTCAGTTTTTAATTTTTCACTTTGGCCGCAAAAATTATTGCAAATATCTTTTAATCTTTCATTTAGTTTTTTGCTCTTTTTATAATCTGAATTGTCTAATTTTAGTCTAGCAAGATAATAAAGAGCTTCTTCATTTTTTGGATTCAACAATATTACTACATTTAAGTTTTGTTCCTCAAGATTTTGTTTGTCGAGTTTTTTAAAAATTTTAGATAAATATAAATAAGATAATTCACTCTTTGGATTAAATACTATATCTTGTTCAAATTTAAATTTAGCATCTTCGTATTTATTTTTATTATATAATCTTAATCCTTCTTGAAAAAATTCTGACTTTGCAAATAAAATATTTGGTAGAAATAGTAGAAGAAATATTACTTTAATAAATTTTTTTATCATAGTTTATAGTTTATTGTTTTTTGAGTCATCTCTACACTATGAACCATACTTTCATAAAATCCTGCTTTTGTAATTTTAACAAATTTTGCTTTTTTATTTATTTCTGCAAGATTTTTTGCTCCAATATATCCCATTGAAGATCTCAATCCACCTTGTAATTGATATATTATTTTTGATACTTTTCCTTTGTATTCCACTCTACCCTCTACTCCCTCTGGTACAAATTTTGATTTATCTTTAAAATTATTTTGAAAATATCTATTTGCTGATCCAGCTGACATTGCTCCTATAGATCCCATCCCGCGATATTGTTTATAAATTTTACCCTTTACTTTAAATTTTCTTCCAGGACTTTCATCAGTTCCGGCAAAAATTGAACCCATCATTATTGCGTCTGCTCCAGCTGCAAGTGCTTTCGCAATATCTCCAGAAAATTTTATACCCCCATCTGAAATAATTTTAACTTTTTTTTTATTAAGAGCTTTTTTAACTTCTAATATTGCAGAAATTTGTGGTACGCCTATACCTGCTACCATTCTTGTAGTGCATATGGAACCAGGTCCGATACCAACTTTTATAATGTCAGCGCCTGAGTCATAAAGTTTTTTTGCAGCTTCACCAGTAGCAATATTTCCAACACAAATTGGCACAGTCTGGGTAATTTTTTTTATTTTTGATAAAGTTTTAAGAACTTTTTCACTGTGTCCGTGAGCCGTATCTATAACTATTAAGTCAACACCATTAGATAATAATGATTTAACTCTTTCCAGATCCTCCTTGTTTGTTCCAACTGCAGCGCCAACATTAAGATTTTTATTTTTTACTCTTTTAATTTCATTCGATTGAGATTTAATATTCAAATTTCGATGTATTACTCCCATTCCTCCTTCTTTTGCAATTGCAATAGCCATTTTTGACTCTGTAACTGTATCCATAGCAGATGTTAAAAAAGGAACTTTTAGACTAATTTTTTTTGTTAATTTTAAGAAAATATTTGTTTTAGATGGCAAGACACTTGAATACCTTGGTAATAATAAAACATCATCAAAGGTGAGAGCTTCTTTTATTGTATCCATATTAACTTATAAACAATTATTAAAATTTATAAAGTCTTTAAAATTTCACAATGTAAATAAGTTTCTTTTGACTCTTTTCGACTAGACTCGGGTTTGAAAAAATTGACTTTTTTAAATACAGATTTAGCAAGGTTTTTAACCTCTATAAAGTCCTCTCCCATAAATAGCTTGGATACTAATACACCTTTTGGTTTAAGGGTTTCTTTTGAGAAATTAATAATTTCAGCACATAATTGATTTGATTTAATTGTAATAGACACAGCTCATGGCCACAGCGAAAAAGTATTAAAACTTTTATTGAGGTTAAAAAAAATTAATAATAAAATTCCAATTTGTGT
>Ga0181413_1000197_pt1 | contig 17825 bp, 7 predicted proteins | sample 36SPOviralmetaG_FD_130111 | JGI IMG/M metagenome (GOLD analysis project Ga0181413, IMG submission 130111) | Marine viral communities from the oligotrophic San Pedro Time Series (SPOT) site, San Pedro Channel, CA, USA - 36 SPOT_SRF_2012-09-28 | ecosystem: Environmental > Aquatic > Marine > Strait... | reverse complement strand
TATCATCTGCTTCTGTTAAATCAACAGTTACTGTTTCTGCTTCACCTGTTTTTGGATGTGTTAAACTAAATGAATATTCGGCTCCATAACCTAAAATTCTAGATGCTACTAATACAGCATTTTTATCTCCAATTAACAAGTCATTATAATTAATATCACTTAAAATTAAAGATTGTAGTAATTTATCAATTACTGTTCCATTTGAAATATAATTTTGGTTTGTAAGGATATCTTCCTCACGAGCTGTCATGTATTTCATTTCAATAACTCCACTTCTTAGTGGGGATCCTTCAGGATAAAGTAAACCTTTTGAAGGTAATGTTACTTCTTCGGAAGGAAATTGGGGTTTTTGTTGTGTTTGTTCCATAACGTTATTATTTATTTAAAACTAGTTCGGATATACATATATGTAGAAAAAAAGAAAGCGCCAAAAAGGCGCTTTTTCTTTATATAAATTATTACTATTAGTAATTTAAGATGGCGTAATCCATTCTAATTGTAATATTAATGTTCATTGGTGTGTCTGAAGTCCAATCAGCATCTCCAAAGTTAGCTGATTTACAGTAAGCACCTTTACAGATCCATTCTTCAACAACATCACCTACAGGACCTAAAGCATTAAATCTAATGTCTTTTTTATAGAAATCAGAGTAACCGTCTCTACCTGTAACTGACTCATGTGACAAACGAACCCACTCCATTACCGCTTGAGCACCTGATGGTGTTACTGGATCATAAAGATCAGCTGTAATGTCTTGCCAATCTGCTTTTCCTTTAATTTTTCTTTTCACATTAATGTGATCAAGAGTAACATCGTTAAATGCGATGTTTGGTCTTCCTACTTTTTTAACTAGGAATGCTGGAATTCCGTCGATGTACATTATAAACCTATTTTGTAATTTAGGTTCAAATGCTGTGAACATCATTTCGTTTGTGTTTAATATTGCCATCTTTTTATTTTATTTTATTGTTCTATTATAAATATAAATTTTTTCTTTTTTTTAGTAGCTTCCACCACCACCTCCACCATCAAATGTAGCTCCTGTTGGTAGTACGTTAAAGTCTAGTACTATAAATTCAGCTGTTTTTGTTGGTTGTAAATAAATAGCACCTATTAATCTATTTCTATCTATTTCTGCTGGTGTATTATTTGTTTCATCCATTACTACTCTAAACGCGAACAATCCTTGTCTTTGTTGTACTGATTCTAAATATGGGTTAACAATATTTAGGAATCTGTTTCTAGTTTGGATTGTATTTTGTTCAAATACTAAGTATCTTGAAGAACTTGCAATGTATTTCTTAACTGCTATTAGTAATCTTCTAACATTAATTCTGTCAAGTGCTGTTGGACGTGTTTGAAGTGTTTTCTGACCCCAAATACAAACTCCTGTTTGTGGGAATGTAGCAATTGGGTTTACTTTTCCTTCATATAAACTATCTCTTTCAGCTTGATTTAATCTAATTTTAGCTTCTAATACAGCTCCTAATACACCTCTATTTAAACCTGCAGGTGCAAACCATTCAGCAGCAATGTTATCTGATGCTGCTATTGCACCAGGCACGATAACTGATGGTGGAACAAATACTGGTTTATTAATCGAAGTGTCTAGCACTTTTACCCATGGATAATATACCGCAGCATAATTACTATCTAATGAAGCTGCTTCGTTTACTGCTGTGGTTACTTTATCATTAACTGTTGTTAAATCCATTACATAAAATGTATCTCCTCTATCTTCTACCATTGTAGTAGCAGCATCTGTTACTGAAGCGTGGATTCTTTTTATTACACCAGGTAATACTAACATGTTCATATCGTATTCATCTTGGTTTGAAAGAATATCGATTGCTTTTTTATATGCTGAATAACCAGTGGCACTTGTAGAACTTAAATCCATACCTTGCATGTTTGTAGCTGCAATATGTTCTCCAGTTTTAAATGTTTGTGATGTTTTATATCCATCATAACCACCTTGGAAAGGTACTGTAAATTTAAGTTGTGAAGGTGCTGGCCCTGTTACTCCTGTATTGTCAAGTGAAGCACTTAACGAACCTGCCCATAATCCTGATTCTGCATGTCCTGAATGAAGTTCTACGTTAAAATCACCTGCTATATTAGCTGCTGAATTTTCAGGTAGTGGTTTGAGGAAATTCATATTATCTACTTCAATATCTTTAAAATTAAATCCTAAAAATGCTTTAGTATCATATGATGTTCCTATAACTTGAGTTGATTTATAAGAAGCTGATGGGAAAGTTACAGCTGGTGTAAATGCAGATGTAAGTACTGGATCATGAACTGCTTTAAATCCTTTTGGTGATAATTTAGGTGAGTATGATTTATCTTTAACTGCTTGAGCTACTTCAACTCTAACAAATTGTGAGTTGTTTGGATAATCTCCCTCTGTTATTACTTTATTAAATAAAGTACTATATGATGCAAATCTATCTCCAATTACTCTTGAAATAAAGTTTACACTATCAGGATCTAGATTACAGTTATTAAATTGTTCTAATACAACTGGTGATTTATCTTTATCATCACAACTTCTAATTAATACATTAAATGTACTATATTGCTCTTCTCCATCTATATCAGCTGGTTCTTTTAAACCTGTTATAGAAATTTTATATTGTGTATTACAAGCAGCTCCATCATTTAAACAGTGGAATTTAAATAAATCTTTTGTAATTTTATCAGGATGGGTTCCACCTACAAACTGTGAAGTAATAAATGGTGTAGAAGCTTGCTTATACCCTTCAGCATTTGAACTGGTATAAGTCATTACTGTATTTTGTTTTACTAATATTATTTCTCTATCTGCATGTATTCCACCATACCCAGAAACATCAAGTCCTTGAGTTTCAACTGAAATTGAAGCTGTGCCTGCTAAATATGTGTTAGTAATATCAGCAATATCTCCTGCTTCATCTGCTGTAATAGTTACTACGTTAGCTAAAGTACCTGTACCTACAGAAGCTGTAAATCCTGCTAAAGCATTTACACCTACCATAAAGTCATGTGCTAAAGTACTTGCTGTTACTGCTCCATTACCATCTATACTGGTTAATGTTATTTCTGAATTTGAACCAGTAATCCCATCAGTTGGTGCTGCTAAATTTGTGGTATTAAAGTTTAATGTATGTGACTTTGAGCTTGTATACGCATCATCACTTGTTTGAAGATAAAAAGCACCTGAAGCTGCTAATGTAACATCTTGTAAACTAGCTGTATTAATAGTAGCTGTAGCTGAAGATAAGAAAGTAACTTTTGTTACTTCTTTAGTAGTTGCAGCTCCTATATTAGTTGATAGTGTTTTAAAGTTTGTATAAATGTGCGCAGATGCTTCAAATGAATTAGCTCCTGTTTTACTATTATTTGAATTTTCTCCAATTACTTTTGTTATATAATCAGGATTTGATGGTTTTAACGAAGCAGAAAACTGTTTAAGACCAGACGTAAAACCAGAACCACTAAACTCTAAATTAAAAGTTGTGCTTATATCATCAGCAAATGAACTTGTTGGGTCGTTTAAAGGACCTGATTTATTTAGTAATGATAGATCTAAACCAATATCAGAATCATTTTGTGATGGGAAAAATGTAGTTAATAATACACTTCCTTCTGATCCACTAACAGCTAAACCAACTACACCTGTAGGAGTAGTAGCTGTTGGGTCTAATTTTTGACCACCCCCACCTAAAACTCTTACTACTGTAACAGTTCCTGCATTTTTTAGATATTCTCTAATTGTTTGGGGTACATAAGTTAATGGGGATAATCCTCCAAATTTATTTTCAAATTCACTAAATCCTCTTCGAATTACGGTTGGAACAAAAGCTGGTCCTTTTGTTGTTGGTCCTACAATAGCCGCTCCAATAGCGCCAATTCCCTGAGGTAAAAATGATAGGTCGTTTTCTCTAGTAAATACACCTGGTGATACAATGTTTTCTGCCATCTTATTAAAATTTTTATTTTATTTGCTATATTATATAACGTTGTCTGGATATAAATATAAAATAAACTTATAAACCGAAACTAATTTAGGCGATTACTTTTAAGTAATCGCCAATAAATATCTAAATAAATTTAAAACCTAATCTGCTGGTTTAAATTCGTTAGTTTCTAAATCAAAAGTACCTTTACCATATTTATCTGATAAAGTTTGTGCTAAAGTTTGTTCTTTTACTTTTAATTGAGTTAGTTGTTCTTTTAATACGACTTCTTGGGAATTAAGAGCTTCTCTGTTAATAGAAATTTGACCAAATCTAATAATAATTTGATCCATTTCTGTTTGAATTTCTTGTAATGAATTAATTTCTTCTTCTGTAAATTTTTTTGTTGTTTCTGACATAACTTTTATTTTTAATTAAGTTCGGATATACATATATGTAAGTTAGAAAGACCCACCATCTATTGTAATAATATTTGAAGAAAGAGCTGTTATTGTTCCACTTGCACTTATATTGCCTGAGGATGTTATGTTTCCTAATGTTTGTAATGAACTTGAGTATGTTCCTGCAGGTATAGTAGCTGTAGCTGTTACGTTAGTTAAACCACTACCATCTCCTGAAAAAGAAGACGCTGAAATAAATCCACTTGCACTTATAGTACCTTCATAACCTACTTTTAATTTAGTAGACCCACCAGATTGGAAATATAAATCACCCCCATCGCTACTTACACGTTTTATATAAACATCACCTATAAGTTGATGGACTTCATTTCCATTATTACCCATAGAAAGATTACCAAAACCTGATATAGAATCAATATCTTCAACATTTGAATTTCCTGCACCCGCACCATCACCCTTAATATTACCATTAAAAGTTACGTTTTGGGTAAAAGTAGCTGTAGAAGTTGCAGTTAATCCGCCAGCTATATTTAAAGATCCTGTTAATTCATGTGAATTACCAGCATCTAGTAAGAATTTTTGTGCCGCTGCTCCTGTTCTACTTGCAACACTAAAAATTAAATCTGTTCGAATCCCGTCTGCAGCTACATCACTTACAACTGCTTTTATAGTAGCTGCTTCACCTGCTCCCCTTTTATCAAAAGAACTAATTGAACCTGATTCTGCTACCCATCTAATTTGACCTAAAGTATCACCTGATGATGGTGGAGTAATAAACCCTCTTTCTTCTCCTTTTTTAAGAATATTTTGCTGTTCGTCTGGGGTTAGGGAATTAAAAAATGCTACTGCATCTTCATCACTAGATACAGAACCCCCACCAAATATTGTATTTATAAAGTTAGCGTTTATATTAATACCCCTAGAATAATTTAAGATAAATTCACTACCTGTAGCTGCTGAGGTTGCACTTTTATCAAAACTTTCAATATTACCTTCTCTATTAATTTTTAAACCTTTATCTTCTAATTTTCTTTTAATTTGAAATTCATCTGCTCTAATATCAAAGTCTGTTAAAGGATCTTTTGTATCTATTCCTATTTTTCCCGAAGAAGATGCATATAATATAACTTTTTCTGATGATCCAGATACATGTGAAAATGAACCTGTTCCCACTGAAAACATTGTGGAATTTTTATCATCTGGATCTCTTTTAATTGATAGAGAAGAAGAAGCAACATTAATTTGATATTCTTCTACAAAATTTAAAAGTCCTGATCCTGTTTGAATGAAGTTAAAAGATAAACTATCATCATCTATTGATGCAGAATATATTACAGGAGGAGGAAAAGAACCACTTACATTAAAATTAATTATTATATGGTTATTAGCATTTAAACTTGCACTATATGTTTTATTAATAAAGGTTGAACTAGTTATTGCATTGTATGTTTTAGTAGCTATTGTAGCACTATTATCTGTAGACAATACAGGAATATTTTTATATCTTGCTCTTCTATTTGAAGAAGTAAAAAATAAAGAAGATGAAAATCCAAATGGACTATTATCTAAATCGAAGCTTGCAGTATGATATCTTATTACTTCAATTACATCTAACCCATCTCTAGTATTACTACCACTTAAAACAGTTATAATAATGTGGGGGTTTAATTCACTAGGGTGAACTAATTGATTACCTGTAGAAGAGGCAGTAATAGCGAATGATTGAGGGACTGAATTTGTTCCTAATAATGGAAAGAAATCAGATCCCGATGGGATATAATGTAATCCATCATCATCTGTAAATACTATATTATAAGGTATTTGTGGCATATTTTATTTTTATATAAATTGTCCTGTATTTCCTGGTCCCATTGCTATAGGTTGAGCTCCTATATATTGTTGTGGAGAAGGATGTTTCATTTTAATAGCGCGTTGATTACCAGTATATAATGGTTGACCTCCTGTATAAGTAACTGTTGCTATTCCACGAGTTATACCATCAATCGTAAAAGTACTCATTCTGCATGGTCCTTGTGGGAACCCAGTACTGAAACCATATACTGGTTGACCACTTAGTACTTGTGGAAGAGATGAATTGTTATTTCCCTGATCAAACGTAGTATCATGTTGGTAAAAACCATAAGTTGTGGCTGCGGGACCAGTATGAGTGCTTACTGTAAAAGTAACAGTACCCCAACTCATTACTCTAGCTTGGGCGTGTCTACCTGCTAAACTACTACCTGCTATCCTAAATGTATCAACTAAATCAGGTGTAAAATTCGAACCATCCTGACCAGTCCAAGTACCAGCTGGTGAAAATACTTGATTATGATGTCCCCCCGCTGTTGAAACTGAATGACCATTCTCTTGTGGGCTTCGTATTAAACAATTTATACTTCTGGTATTATGGGTAAATACTGAATATGGGTTAGGCATTATTTTGTTAGTTTAGTTATTAGTTCTTTTAATTCATCTATTTGTTTTTGTTGTTCTTTTATTCCTTCAATTAATAATGGGACTATTTTTTCATATTTTACGGCTTTATAACCTGATTTTCTTTCTTTAACTACTTCAGGTAAAACTTTTTCTATTTCTTGAGCTACAACTCCAACATCATGTCCATTATACGTATCTTGTTTTTCATTCCAATCAAATTCATATCCACCAATTTGTAAAATCTTTTTAATAGGATTAGATATTGGTGTAATATTATCTTTTAAACGTTTATCTGAAGAAGCAAATGCTACTACATCACCATCTACATCTAAATTACCATCTTCACCAGTAGAACTTCCATCTGGTGTTCCTGATAATATAGTAAAATCTCCTGTGTATTCACCTTTTAGTCTATGAGTGATTGTTCTAGTGGGGTTAGTATCAGACGCATTAATTTCTATACCATTACCTGCCTTAAGGGTAAAATTAGCTGTTTCTGTAGAATTATCAGTTGTTTCATCTATTGTAGTATCACCGACATTCGAACCTTGGGTTGTTGAGGTTATATCAAATTTTATTTTTTCGAATATATTTAATGCTGTTAGGATAGAATTACTAAGAGTATTAAGAGGAGCGCGATAAACATTATCATCTGTACCAGTACTATTTCTTATTAGTACTTGGTCTGAAGCTTCTATAGCCGTACCTGTAGAAGATTGGAAATCTGGTATAGCAGAAGCATCAAAATTTATTGTTATATTATCTGTAGCTGAAGCTGCTGTTTTAAGCCCAGTTCCTCCTAGGATACTTAAATCATTTCCATTAGTTATTGTTATTGCATTAGCATCACCTGATACAGTAAAACTAGACATTGTACCAGTGTTATTTGTAAAAGGTAAATCTGATACAAGACCTTTTTTAACATTACCATCAGTATTATCGTGATAAACTATTGAATCGGCAGTATCTATACCTGTACCTTCAAGGTTAGTTGCTGCATCAATAAAATTTGTCCCAGTACCTGTATATTGTACTGATATTGTTTTTATTGTTCCAATTGTACCAACGTTTATACCAGTACTACTGTTTATACCTGTAATACCCCCAGTATTACCAGTAGAAACAGCAGTAATATGTCCTTGGGCATCTATTGTTATTTCGTTTATTTTTGTCCCAGTACCAGTATTACCATATGTTCCAGCGGCTAATGTTCCGGCATCATGATTTATTGTTACAGTGTCAGTAGCTCCAACTACAGTTGATATGTTTGTTCCACCAGCAATATCTAATGTATTACCATTAGTTATAGATTGGTCTGTACCACTGTCTGCAGTTACATCAAAGCTACTCATTCCTCCACCACCGCCACCACCACCTAAAAATGGTGTAGAACTAGTTATATGAAGTTGACCAGTAGATGAGTTATATGTAACTAAATTCGTTAATCCTGTTTGAGTACTTAAGCCTCCAAATAAAGCTCCACTTGCACTTATATTTCCTACTACTTCTAATTTTTCTCCGGGGGTTAATGTTCCTACACCAAGCTTTCCATTACTGTGTGGGCCAACTGCAACATCACCACCAAACACAGCAGCATTTGTAGTAGCCATATTACCAAGAGCTGTGCCTACCGCAGCGTAACTTGAGCTCATTCCAATTTTACCAATCCTTAATTGTTGTGCAGAACCACCAAGTGTTAAAAAGTCAAAAGAATTATCACTTTTAATGTTACCATTACCTAATTCTAATATACCCGTTATAAGTGCATCACCTGATGCTGTTATGTCTGTAGATACTTTTAAATTTCCTGTTATTTCTAATTTATTGCCATTGTCTGTTGTTCCTCCTATAGTAACATTTGATGATGCATTAAAGACATTTAAAGCATCTGCAGTTAAAGCATGATTATACAGTCTAAGTTTTTGACTACCATTTGTTAAAATAGACCATCTAGTTGAGTTCTGGGTTGCAAATCTAAGTATGGCATCATCTAAAGCATTTGTACCTCCTTGTATTAAAACTGTAGTATCACCAGTACCAGCAAGAGGTTGTATATCAAGTTCATTTGCTGGTGAGTCAGTTCCTATACCTACTTTACCACTTTTTACAGTAAAAACAGGACTACTTGATAAATCTTGTTGATCAGATATTATAAAAGCAGGAGTGCTTGATATAGAATCTAAACCAGCAAATATACTACCATCATTATTCTCGTATCTTATATTTGAATTATTTGTTGAATTTCTTTTAAGATGTACTGGAGATGCGTTATCAGAATCAATTTTTAATTCTAAATTAGAATTAGCAGGTCCATGTAATGTTAAAGAACCTGTTATAGCTGAATCTCCATTTCTTTGCCCTGTTGATTTAAATGTATTTAAAGTAGATGCAATTCCAGCACTTGAAGTTGTATAAAATCTACCATCTGTATTATCATAAACTACAATGTCTGAAAAATTTCCTTGTGAAGCTGAAGCAAATAATAACCCACTCGCACTTATATTACCAGTTGCTGATGTTAAAGGTGAATTAATAACAACATCAGTATCTGCTGCCATTAAGATCCTATTATCACCATCAATTTGTATATAGTTGTCAGTGCCTCTTATAGTTTGTGTTTGTTGAGCATTAGATGTCCATTCTATAGCACCTAATTGTGGTAAGTGTAATGCGCTAGCTGAAATATGTCCACTTGCACTTACATTTCCATCACCTGTAACAGTAAATTGACTACCATTATTATTTTTAAATTGTAAAAACGTATGACCAGTAGAAGCACCTGTATCTATTATAAATCTTGTACCAAAACCAGTTGCGTCTAAAGCAGAACTACCATCAATTAAAATACCACTATTTTCTATGTGTAGGGCTTTTTTAGGAGTAGTTGTTCCTATACCAACCTTACCAGAAGAAGAAATCGACATTTTAACATTATTAGAACTGTCTTCAAAATCTAATCTTGCTTTTCCTGCACCTGATCCAGCACCATTATGAACAAATATACTATCAGTATTATCTACATTATTAAATTTTAGGGGACTAGCAGCAAGAAGTTGTGTTTGATCATATAATTGTATAACACCACCAACCATAACCTGAAGATTTTGAGCTGTAGATAATGTAATTCTATTAGATGTATAATTTGTACCATTAAAAAATCTTATACCTTCATTAAATGTTTCTACATGAAAACTACCACTTGTAATAGTAATATCGTCTCCAAATTGTCCTGCTCCACTTGCACTTATATTACCTGAAGCTGTTATATTATTAAATTGTACATTGTCTGTTATTCCTAAACCAGAAGCAGTAGCTGACAGTTGTCCACTTGTTAAATTAAGGTCTATACCTGTTTGTCCGGTTCCATCAACTATTGATGTTACTAAACCACCACCCCCTGCTGCACCGTAACTTCCTGTACGGAAAAACTTACCTGTTGATGTATCGTAAACTACTGTTTTGAAGTTTGAATTATTATTATCTGCTACGTCTGCAAATAAATTTCCACTTGCACTTATGTTACCTACTACTTCTAATTTTTCTCCTGGTGTATTTGTTCCTATACCAACATTACCAGAATTCAATATTATCATTTTAGTAGCCGCGTTGTGAATTCCCCCAACTCCAAATTTTATATTACCGGCATTAGCATTAGTTACATAATAATTTGGTCTATTTCCAATAATCCCATACCCACTTACTCTAGTTTCATCAGTAGCCGGGGTAGGATTTCCAGTGTCTACACCTTGTATAGAGGCAAATGTACTTACATTTATTGTACCACTTGCACTTATATTACCTGAGGCTGTTATATTATTAAATTGTACATTACTAGTTGTGCCCAAATTTACAGCTTCTGCTGTTAGTTGTCTGGATGCATCTAAACTAAGATTTATTCCTATTTGACCAGTAGTGTTAGCTACTGATTGTACTGGGGCTGCACCTGAAATATCTGATGCTATTTGGTTAGAACTAGAAAGTATACCTTCTGCATCTAAAGCTTTAGCTATATCTTCTTGGGTTAATTCACCTGTGGTAGTGTTATAATATACTAATTTACCTGTAGCAGCTGAATTTAATCCTCCAAATATCTGTCCACTTGCACTTACATTACTTCCTGCTATTAAACTTCCACTAGCTTCTATATATCCTGTAGCTACTATATTAGCTGGTGAATTCGCTCCTGCGCCTCCTCCTTTTACTTCTATATGACCACCTAAAAGTATATCTCCTGTATCTCCATTTACAAAAATATGATTAGTTCTATGGTCAGTTGTTATAGCTAAATCATTAGCTATACCACTAGCACCCCCTGTTAAGTCAATAGTTGCTTGTTGGTTTGCTTGTGTTATTGATATTTGTTCAGGATTTGTTGTATCTTTTATTATTAAGGTAGGGTTTGTAGCATTAATTAAAGTTAAAGAACCTGTAATACCCGAGTTACCATCTCTTTGACCTGTTGATTTAAAAGTGTTAGCTGCATTATTTGTTATAGAAGTTGCTATAGATTGACTTAGATTAGTTATATCAGTAGCTATTGATGCACTTGTTGTTCCTACAGATCCAGAAATACTTGATGCTGTTAATGTATTAAAAAACTGACTTTGCCATGAACCCGAAATATCAGCTGCTATTTGATTTGAAGAAGAAATTAAACCATTTAAAAAACTAGATGTAGCTGCATAAGTTAATTCTCCTCCTACAGGATTATAAAATACTATATTACTCGTTATTGTATTATTTAATCCTCCAAATATCTGTCCACTTGCACTTACAGCACCCCCCGCAATTACATGACCCGTTGCTGCTACACCGCCATCATCTAAGATAATATTATTTGCAACTATAGTCCCACTTGCGCTTATATTACCTGAGGCTGTTACATTTCCTGTTAAGTTAATATCATTAAATGCAACATTATCTGTTGTTTCTAATCCGTTAACTACTGCTTGTAAGTTATTAGATAATAGTTGTAAGGTTATACCTGTCTGTCCCGTAGTATTTGAAACTGATTGTAGTAAACCACCACCACCTGCTGCACTATAGCTTCCTGTGTGGAAAAATTTACCTGTATTTTGATCGTAAACTACTACTTTAAACGTAGAATCAGTACCTAAAGATGCACTTGCAAATAAATGTCCACTTGCACTTATACTACCATTAGGACCATCTGCTACTATATTACCTGAAATATGTAAATTTGCAGTTGGATTAATACCCCTTAAAATAGAGATTTTATCTTCCTTTATAAAAATATTAGGGGTTGTTCCTGTTCCAGTAATAGACCCATCTATCGCAAGTGCGTATTTATTACTTGTTTGGCTTTGTATTACAAAATCATCACTAAAACCATCTCCAAAATTTCCTACCTGCCAATTTTGATCCGCATTTTTAAAATGAATTAATGCTGAATCCGCAGCTGTAGTACCTTCTATTATTACTACAGGGTCTCCTGAAGTATTTGGATTTTTAATGTGGAGCATTGTATTACCAGCAGTAGGTGCTGCTGTTCCTATACCAACGGTTCCATCTACTCTTAAATCTGAAGTTGAACTTGTTAAATGTAAAGAACCCGTTATAGCTGAGTTGCCACTTCTTTGTCCTGTTGATTTAAAAGTATCAAACTGTGTAAATAACCCAGCACTTGAAGTATAGAAAAACTGTCCTGATTCCGAATTATAAGTTGCTATATTTTGAAAACCTAAAGATGCTGAAGCAAATAAATGTCCACTTGCACTTACATTACCTGAAGCAGTTACATTAGTTAAAATATGTGTTGCATTACCACCATCTAGAAGCTCTATAAATTTAACATTTGAATCTGTATTATATATATAAAAGTTATCGTTAGTTTCTCCTGCATTACCTAATGTCCATGTTCTAGTTCCTCCTGTAAAATATTCAAAATTTTGAGTGTTATCGTTAGTCCCCCTAATAAATTTTATTCTAGCTCCTGCAGAACTACTAATTGTTAAACCATTACCTCCTAAACTCCCTTGTATACTTAAAATATCTGATCCATTTGGGGGTATAGTTAAATCACCCCCTAGCCTAAGTCCTTTTTTAGATGATAAAACTGAAGAAAAAATTCCGGCAATCCCCCCATCAGCTCTTAAATGTAGTTGATCAGGATTAGCAGCATGATCTTCGTGAAAATATCTTATACCTCCTACATCTATGTCATCATGTTTTCCAAAATGTATTTGTGATTTTTTAGAATCTGCTGCTATGATTGCAATTGATGCATCTTCATTACTATCATTATTTTGGAATACAGCTACATTTGAAGTTCCAAAAGCTGGTGTACCTTCTCCAGATGATTTTTGAATTAGTAGTTCATTACTTCCCGTTATATCAACTGTTACTTCAAGGGAACCTGTTATAGCTGAGTTACCACTTCTTTGTCCTGTTGATTTAAATGTATCTAAACCTACTATCCCTCCTCCAGCGTGAATAGTACCAGAAGCAGAAACACTACCATCAGCAAATACTGTAAATCTAGGATTATAGTCTGCCGTTTTTACTTGAAATAATACATTTTCTTTAAATCCACGAGATCCTGATTGGCTATTACCAATCCAGTTATCTACAATACTCATACTAGTTGCATTATGGATGCTTCCAACTGTATGTATTTCGTAGTATCTATTATTAACTCTATGTATGGCGTTACTTTGACTAAAATCAGTAGTAGAAGCAGGAGTGAAAAATATTAAATCATGTGATCCTTGTCCTTGACCCACATTTTTTATTGTTTCTATCACGTGATAAGAACCACTATGTATATTACTACCACTAGTAATTAAAATAGTATCACCTACTAAAAGTTCATCATGTGTTCCATTAAAACCTGATCCCCCTATTATACCTGAACTTGTAGTTAGAGATGCTGTTGAACTACCTGCAGAACCAGAATATAGTCCTGTTAATGACATTATTGTACCTTTACCTGTTATTTTTATAGCATCACCTTCGGTAAAATCACTAACAAAATCTGTATTTGTACCTACAACTTGATTAGAGTTGTAAACCATTTTTAATTCATGTGATAAGCTTGAAATCGACATAGTAACAGGATCAGTAGTTCTGAAATTGTCTGCTTGTACTGAATTAGTAACATGTAAAGAAGAAGAAGGTGTTATTATTCCTATTCCTACTTCACCTATTCTTCTAAAGTCTGAAATACCTTTTATAGTAAGAGCTGCGATTCCATCAGATGAATCAGTAGTACCATATTCTGTATCGTCTCCTCCTACTACAAATTGTATATTATTTGCTCCCCCAAATAAACCTGTTGCGTTTGAAGCTTCAATTGTTGATCCTTTTATGTTAAAAGGATAAGGTTGATTACTAAGACCTGTATTAACTCCTTTACTTTGTATATAAAGAGAACGAGATAATTGGTTATTATAAAGTTTATAATTTTGGTAATTTCTTTCAGAAGCCAAACCTATTTCAGTTTTATAAGCTAATGGTCCTGTAAAATCTATAGCATTTCTTTCTTGTTTAAAAGTAGAGTCTACTGCACGCATGCTTATTCTAGCATCACTTCCTGATTTTGCTCTTATGTCTAATGAAGCTAGTGGGGCATCCTCATTATCAAAATTACCAATTCCTACCCTACCTGAAGCTTCAATAGCAAATAAACCCATTTTATCATTAAAGAATTGATAAAGTATATTACTATCACTTCCTGGATAACCTGTAACCCAATTTTGACCAGTTCCAAAAACTTTATAAGCGGTAGATGCATTTGTTTGACCACCCCCTCCTGCACCAAATCCTGCTTGAGATTGAGAATAAGCGAACCCATTATCATCTCTATAACGAAATTGCATTCCTGAATATCGTGCTACACCAGCAACAGAGTTAACGTTTTGTATAATTGAATGTAAAGTTACTTCTGCATCTATAGCTAAAGGAATTCTTGTAGCTCCTTCTGCTGCACTTATAAATCCTCCTTCTTCTCTTCCTAAAATCCTAGCGGCTTTTTCAGCTCCAGTATAAGGATTTCCTTTCATTAAAAATAAGCCAGATCCAGATAATCTACTATATTCTGTTAGTTCATGGTGTAAAGGGGGACCTATAAATAAACTATTAAATTTCTCATTATAATCTAATCCTCTTGTATTTATATGAACTTTTGCAACAGCTCCTGTTAAATGCATTACATCAGGATCTATTTTTAAAACAGGCATATCTGTTCCTGTAGCCTGATCAAAATTATGATTTAAACCTGTTCCGTCTCCTTTTTTACCATTAATTAATTCTAGGGTATTAGGTGTTCCTTTTAAATTTACTGTTGAGTCATTTGAACCAGAAGTATGAGCAAATATTACCTTATCCCCACCTGAATGATCTTTTATAAAAAATCCTGTATTTCCTGAATCAATTATACCTAAAGATATTTTGGCTTTGCTTCCTCCATAAGATAAAGGTCCTTCAAAACCTATATCTGCTATATCATCTACAAGTCCGGTTGAAGCTGATATATGAATATCATGGGCTATATTTGCATGTAATCCATTAAACGCACCTATTCCTACTTCTTTATCTATTAACACTTTATATGAAGAAGATATATAATTAGGGGTTCCATCATACCATAAACTTCCTGTATCTGCGTTTATTGTTACAGTTATATCATTACCTACATTAGTAGCTGTTATTGCATCACCTACAAAATTAAAACTTTCTACTGCTGTTGATTTAACTGTTCCTTCATCTTTAACTGTAATGTCTGTTCCTCCCCCACTTCCACCTCCACCCACAATTGCATTTGAAGATGTAAAGTGTACATTACCATTATTTAAGGTTAAAATTGTAAATGCGGATGCGTTTGGGTGTACAGTAGTACCTCCTAAAAATAAATGATTAAAAGAGCCCGTTTTACTTGCACTAACTACACTTGCACTAACATGGTTTGAAACTAGTAAAGAACCTGTTATAAATGAATCTCCACTTCTTTGTCCTGTTTGTTTGAAAGTTTGACTTATAAAAAAACTTCCTGTTTTATAAACTCTACCCGTACTATTTTCCATAACTAAAACACTAGTACCTGATGAGGGGGCTGCGTCAGTTCCTGGTATAAAAAGTTCGTAAGGTGAATTTACTGTGAAGCTATCTGAAGCTACGGATGCTACATTAGCATTACCCGCAAATAAATTTATAGTATTTGTTCCAAAATTTATTTTTGTATCTGTATCTCCTCTATGTATTAAGGAATCATGTATGTAAGTATTATTTCCATATAAATCTATAAGAGATCTAATATTACCACTAGCAGTAATATGACCTGGATGGCCTGCATAACCATTAGCATTTGGAATAGAACCCGTTGTAAATATATTTCCATATACTATTAAAGCTGGATTAATATCATCTTCTAATAAGTTACAACTTCCAGGTAAATGTTCTCCTATTCTTACAGATCCCGAAAAATGGGTTAAAGTTTCAGCTCCTATATGAAATTGATTTTCACAACCACAAGTAGCTGATGCTAAGTGAAATCTAAACTGGTCTGTACCAGCCATAATTTTTTCACCAGAGCTGTCGTTTATAAGTATTTGTTGGTTTGTAGATTGTCCTGGGAATACTACTAAATCAAAATTATCTGGTGTACCTCTAATTGCAAATAATTCTCTTCCTCTTTTATAAAATATAGTACCCGTTTGGGCATTTAAAACTATATCTTTAGAGGAAAAAGAAGCCGCTACTGGATCTCTAAATTTAATTAATAATTTTCCTCCCTGTTTAGCCATTATATGTTATATTACTTTCTCCCATTAATAAATTATTAATCTACATTTATCCCGTGCGGACATTTACTTTAATATTTTTTTATTGATTTTATCCTGGATCTTTTTAGAGATCTTTCATTCAGTAGTTTTTGGTTATAAATATAATACTATTGATTTTTCAGTGTATTTACTTCTTCTACTAATTCATCTATTTTTTCTTTTAAATCTTTAATAATAGCCATATACACATCACCTTCTATGGTTTCAGTGTTTTGAAGCATATTATTAATGTCTATATAAGATTGATTTGATGCACTTACTTGTGTATTTATTTTTTCGCTAATTTTACTTATATTGCTCATAATTATTATCCATTTGAATATCCATAAATTGTATAATTCCATCTTATAGCTGCCGAAGTTCCTGTAGGACGTACTAAAAGAACTAATGCATCACCAGCATCACAACTAGCAGTTGTTATTAAATTTGCTGTAAAATTATGGTTAGTGTGATCTATATTATCTGTTTCAGCTACACCTATTTTTGTAAGTACTGAGTTGTTTGCAGCTATACTATTTGCTGGTGTTGTTTTATATAAATGAAATTGAATAGTGTCAGTACCAGTATTATTAGATTGTGCACCCCCTTGTATACCAATGTTAGTTAAATTAAATGGTACATGATGAAAATATAAACCATGTCTAGCAGAACCTAAATCATTCATAGTGCTAGGTTCAAAGGATATTAAACCATTCCAAACATGGTGAGTTGGTCCATATAATGTACTACCAAAGTAATAACTATCGGGTGTAAAGGTAGCTAAATATCCAGCCCACTCATGTATTATTACAGGCGTACCAACAAATGCACTAGCACTTACAGTACCTGAGGCTGTTATATGGCCACCTGTTTCTATATTACCAGCTACAATTGTAGATGAATTTGAACCACTAGCAATACGAACATCTACTTCGTCTTCTTCACTACCACCAGTTAATTGAAGACCATATGCAAGCTCTCCATCGTGAGTAGCAACAAATATACCAAATTGACCAGATTCTTGTCCATTTGTAGCAACATCAATTTCAGCTAAAAAACCTGCATATTCTTGTTCGTTTTGAGCACTATCTTCACCTACAAATCTTACTTCTCCAAGATTAGTGCTAACAGCTGGCGCTGCACCTCTATCTTTAACAAAAAATAATTGAGCAGCGTCATTAGTACCGTCAGTAGTGTTTTTAATAGTAACTTGTGGATCGTTTGTGTTTGCAGACTCAAAAGTAACAGT
>Ga0181413_1000195_pt1 | contig 17976 bp, 16 predicted proteins | sample 36SPOviralmetaG_FD_130111 | JGI IMG/M metagenome (GOLD analysis project Ga0181413, IMG submission 130111) | Marine viral communities from the oligotrophic San Pedro Time Series (SPOT) site, San Pedro Channel, CA, USA - 36 SPOT_SRF_2012-09-28 | ecosystem: Environmental > Aquatic > Marine > Strait... | reverse complement strand
TTGTAATGAACCAATTTCCTAATTATACACTATATAAACCACAGAATCAAAAAGAATGCGACAGAACGGTAGAATTGATCCTAGAAAAGCTAAAAAAGTAGCTCGCATTAAATATGCAGACAGACAAGTAGATAAGTTTATAAAATGGAGTATAGAAACAAGAGGAAGACTTTTATATAAAGAATTAGTTGAAATACAAGAAGCACACAATATAAAATGTTATGGCTAAAGTTATATCTAATAATTACACTAAAAAAAATAAAGTTAAGCGGCCAAATGTGCACGCAAAAAGCAAAACGTCTAAACTTAAAAAAAGTAAAAATTATGCCAAAAAATATAGAGGACAAGGAAGGTAAAGGCTGGGAATTAAGTATTGGTTTGTATCCTGGTATATTGTTAGGAATAAGATCATATATTAATGAAAATTATAATGAGCATGTTGTATATTTACCGTTCGTAGATATTTGTTTAATAGTAGATAAATAATAAATGGGATTATTTGATTTAAGAGTACCTTATAAACCTTTTGAATTTCCAGAATATTATACAGAAGGTTGGCTAAAACAAGCGCAGGCATTTTGGTTACATACAGAAATACCTATGTCGGGCGATGTAAAAGATTGGAATGAAAAACTTACTGTAGAAGAAAAAAATTTAGTAGGAAATATACTATTAGGTTTTGCTCAAACAGAGTGTGCGGTATCAGATTATTGGACACAAAAAGTTGTAGCGTGGTTTCCTAAACATGAAATACAACAAATGGCTATGATGTTTGGTAGTCAGGAAACAATTCATGCAGTAGCATATAGTTATTTAAATGAAACACTTGGACTTGAAAACTTTGAAGCATTTTTGCACGAACCTGCTACGGCAGACAGATTTGACAACTTGGTTAGTTATGACGGTACTGATCCTGTGGGGATTGGAAGATCATTGGCCATATTTAGCGCTTTCGCTGAAGGAGTTTCTTTATATTCCGCTTTTGCTGTACTTTATAGTTTCCAGCTGCGAAATCTTCTTAAAGGTATTGGCCAACAAATGAAGTGGTCAGTAAGAGACGAATCGTTGCATAGTAAAATGGGTTGTCAATTATTTAGGCATATGTGTGAAGAAGATCCTAAGCTGCTAAATAAATGTAAACCTGAAATATTTGATGCAGCTAAAACAATATTAGATGCAGAAGAAAAATATATTGATAAAATGTTCGAGCTTGGGGACATTGAAAACCTTAAAGCCAACGATCTCAAACAATTTATTAGAAAAAGACTTAATGAAAAGTTGCACGAGCTTGGATACGCGTACAGTGGGGAACACTTTAAATTTGACAAAAAAGCAGCAAGCAGTCTTGACTGGTTCTACCATCTTACCGGGGGGCATACTCATACTGATTTTTTTGCTGTTCGTCCAACTGATTACTCAAAAGCTAACGAAGGGGAAGATTTTGAAGATATATGGTAAAGCTAAAAGCATTAGTAAAAGAAAGAAAATTAACACCATTAGAAAGATTATCTAATAGGCTGGGTTATATGGGGGCGGGATTTATAATGATTTCGCCATATTTATTACCTGATGCTATTGGTGCTATAACTTATGTAGCTGGTGGTATATTATCTTTGCCGCAAGTGTTTGTAGCAAAACAATGGAATTTAGTAGTGGTTAATTTAAATGTAACATTTGGTTATTTAATTTATTTATATAATGCTTAAATTTCAATGTTCTTCGTGTGGGGCCTGTTGCGCAACGGCAGGATCTGACGGTAGAATGCCTAATAGGGGAGATGGAGCATGCGTACATTTAACTAATGAAAATTTATGTGCTATATTTGATGATAGGCCTGATATATGTAGAGCGGATTATATGCACAAACAAATCCAAAAAACATATCCTTATGTAGATAAATACGAGTATTATGTAAAAGCCACAAAAGTATGTCATATGCTTATAGATTTATATGAATTAGATGAATCTTATAAAATACCAATATCTGTTTATAATGAACAATTAGAAAAAATACAACAAACTATTATAAATAAAATGAAATGAAAGAAAGTAAATTAGTAGACATGCAAAGAAGTGTCGAAGCTCTTAAGCGCGTTACACAACAGGTATTAAATGAAATAGCACATCTTAGAGAATAAAGTGTAGGCACATTAGAATTAGTAAAACTTATGGACGGTTATGATGAAGCTTTAGAAAAATTAAAGACTGAAGTTGTAAAAAAACCTATAGAAGAAAAAAAATTAGATTTAGATGTGGAATAGCAATTGGAAAAAAGGGGAGGACTATCCTGTTTGGGGAGAAACCGATGTTTATAAAAAAACAATTACAGGTGGCTACTTAATTAATGGGGAATCTCCTAAAGACGCATATGAGAGGGTTGCTAAAACTATAGCAAAGCGTTTATACAAACCAGAACTAGCCGAAAAGTTTTTTGATTATATATGGAAGGGCTGGCTGTGTTTAGCTTCACCGGTGTTATCTAATACTGGCTCAGATCGCGGATTACCTATTAGTTGCTTTGGTATTGATGTAGCAGATAGCGTTCATGATATTGGTACTAAAAATTTAGAAATGATGTTACTAGCAAAACACGGCGGGGGTGTTGGTATCGGAATTAATATGATTCGTCCTGCCGGAGCTAGAATAACAAACAATGGAACAAGTGATGGAGTGGTGCCGTTTTGCAAGATATACGATTCAACAATACTTGCCACTAATCAAGGATCTGTCAGACGAGGAGCTGCTTCAGTTAATATCAATATTGAACATCCCGATTTTGATGAATGGGTTGAAATCCGAGAACCTAAAGGAGATGTCAATAGACAATCACTCAACCTCCACCAGTGTGCTGTGGTCGGTGACAAGTTTATGCGAAGACTTGAAGCGGGAGATAAAGAAGCACGGAGGAAATGGTCCAAACTCCTTCAAAAGCGTAAAGCTACTGGCGAACCTTATATTCTTTTTAAGGGAAACACAAATAAAAATAATCCAGAAGCATACAAAAAGAACAGTTTAAAAGTTCATATGACTAACATCTGTAGTGAAATAGTATTGCACACGGATGAAAGCCATAGCTTTGTTTGTTGTTTATCATCAGTTAACTTAGATAAATATGACGAATGGAAGAATACCAATCTGATATACGACGCCACATGGTTCCTGGACGGTGTGCTAGAAGAATTTATCCAGAAGGCAAAGAATATGAAGGGATTCGAGAACTCTGTACGCAGTGCGGAAAAAGGGAGGGCTCTTGGGCTTGGTGTCCTTGGGTGGCACAGCCTGTTGCAGAAAAACGGAATTGGTTTCGAAAGCTTATTAGCGCAATTCAAAACACGAGAAATTTTTTCAAAAATAAAAATTGAAACAGAAAGAGCATCAAGAGCATTAGCTGAAACATACGGTGAACCTTTGTGGTGTGTAGGTACTGGATTTAGGAATACTCACCTTAGAGCTATTGCACCTACGGTATCTAATAGTAAATTAGCAGGTAATGTATCGCCGGGAATTGAACCTTGGGCTGCTAATGTATTTACAGAGCAATCTGCAAAAGGTACATTTATACGTAAAAATAAAGAACTTAAAAAAGTATTAAGAAAAGTTGGAATCGACACTAAAGAAACTTGGGATAAAATTTTGGAAGATGGTGGATCCGTTCAAGGAATTAAACAACTTGACGGATGGTATTACGATCACGGAGGAAGACTTAACCAAGAAGAAGGAGAATTAGTAAAGAATGTATTTAAAACATTCAAAGAAATAAATCAATTAGAATTGATTAGACAAGCCGGAATAAGGCAAGACTATATTGATCAGTCGGTAAGTTTAAATTTAGCATTCCCGTCGGAAGCGTCGCCTAGATGGCTAAATCAAGTTCATATTGAAGCTTGGAAAAGAGGAGTTAAAACTTTATATTATACTAGAACAGAGTCTGTATTAAGAGGTGATATAGCTGCAGCGGCTATGGATCCTGATTGTTTAAGTTGTGATGGTTAATATGTCCAAATAGTTGTTTCAGGCGCGTTAGGATAACCAATTCCAACGTGTACAAAATTACTTTTACGCGATATTCCTATGCGTCTGAATCCAACTTTAATAGCTGCGCTTACTAAATTAAATGTATTTTCACCGCCAGCGCATTTAATATCTACTGCGGCGCCATATGTGTGCTCACCTGGTTTGCTTTTTACAATTTCTACAGGATGAGAGGCAGATCTATATGAAGAATTAAGAATAATAGGCTGGCCATATTCTTCGCGAAGCTCATCAAGCATGGTCAACAGCTTAGGATCCATTTTGTCCATGTTGCCTTTAAAATCTTCTTTGTCGTTAAAATATTTCATTTTTCACCACATTTTTTACTAGGGTTAGATACTTGCCTCCAGTCTTCTTTTTCAAACCAATCACGCAGCGTGCCACCTTTAGTGCTTGCACCTTTTACGTTCGTTTTAGAATCTCTTTTATACTTACCCGCTTTGCCAGCTTTTCTTTTAGCACGAACAACTTTATCTTTTTCAGATTTACTCATACTACGTATTTTAGCAAGTGGTAAACAAGCTTTTGTTGTGCCACCACCTTTTTGCTTTTGAAACGGAGAATTGTTTTGTTCAAATGCCATAATTACTTTTTCTTATTCATTTTTTGCATAGCTTTAATATGCCCTTCAATTTTTTTAGCTTGTGCGGCATGCATGCGAGAAGCTTTTTTAAGTTCCCCTACAATTGATTTTAAATTTTTGTCCATAATTATTTTTTCTTTTTACCCATTTTACCAGGCCCACCTGCACTTGTACATCTTACGCCCCAACCTGAAGCATAGGCAGATGGCCATACTTTAAATTTTCTTTTTGCAGCGGCTTTGCAAGGTCCGCTAATTTTTGCATACAATGGTGAATTCATATTATCTTCTATTTGATGATCTACTATTACTTCTGCTAGTTCCTCTGCCAGAGCTTCTAGTTTTCTTTTTCTTTTTCTTTTTAGGTTTTTGTATACCTAATTCCCATTCACTCCATCCAGCAACTAGCATAGATCTTTCAACAGGTGATATATCTTCTTGAGTTGAAGCAGCAATGTTATTTACTTTTTTAACAACCCTATCTAGCGGAACATTTGTAAAAGCAGATATAACATTAGCCCCGGCCATGTATGCAGGATTATCTAAGCTAAATCCTTTATTAAGCATTTCATCTTTATTCCATTCATATGACTTAAGAGCACTTCTTACTTTTTGTGCTTTAGATTGAATAGGAGGAGATATACTTAATAATTGTATTAAAGCGGTTTCAGCATAATCTGGTCTTGCTTTTTTAGATTCTTTTATAATTTTTATTAAAGTATTTTTTAGAGTAGATGCAATAGCACCCTGTATACCCATACCTCTAAGTAAACCATCAGCCATGCCATTTGCAACATCCAAATATTTTTCTTCTTTTTTCTTTTCATCTTCGTCGTCATCTCCAAAAGCAATCATAAATACTGCTTTTTGAAGCATATTAAATATTAAGTTTTGTACAAACCCATAATATAATAGTTTAGATATATTTGTTTTAGCATCGCCACGCCTATTTATAAGATCACTGGCGGCTTTTTTAGTTAATCTAGCATATTGTGCTGGGGTGTTTGCAAAAGCTAATATGGTGCGCCCTAATGGCCCCGCTTGTTGTGCGCTAATTCTATCAGGTCTTGAGGATTGTTGTGATTCTTCAGCTATTTCTCTAAAATCTAAAAATGCTTTTTCTTGCGCTTCGGCTTCTGTTAACCCTTTTTTAATATAAGATTTAATCCTATTTCTGTAAAATGTTGCGCCCCCTGATGCAATTGCAAAACTGTCAGCTGCTTGTGTAGGTAAAAATCCAGCTTGAAGTATTTTGCTCACTACGCCTCTTGCACCACCTTTTTTAGCCGCATCAGCTATTTCAGATTCACTCACATTAAACCTTAAACCTCCGCGCCTTTCTTTTAAAAAGTCAGAATTAAATAAAAACTTAAAGTCTTTCCAGTATTGTGGTTGATTTGCAAGAGCTTTTCCTGCTTGATAAATATTGTTGTCGCTCCAGTTAACGAAGTTAATTGAGGATATTGTTTGTAATACAGCTGATCTAGTATTAAAAAACATAATTGCTCCAACAGAATTGTTTAACCAATCAGTAACTCTACCAGCAAGAGAATCACTTGTAAATGGTTTGTTTCTACCGGTTTTCATTCTTGTAAGAATATTTTCTAAAGCTTTCACATATGGCTTTCCAAACGCGGCCTCAAGCTTGTTCATGTTTTCTTCAGAAAATATTAGGTCTACGTTAGTCTGCCATTGCTCTAAATACTTTTTTCTTTTTATAGAGTTAACATTATCTAATAAGTCTGTTGTAATACTACCCGCGAGCCATCCTTCTTTAGGAGCAGAGTATTCATCATTTTTTTGAATAGCTATAAGTTGTTCTGCAAAAAGCTTAAGTTCAGAATCTTTATTTACATAATCAACTAAATCTTTTTGATCTGTTTTAAATAAACCAGGTACGTTATTACCTTGATCATTCCATATATAAACTCTTACAGCTTGTTCTCTCGTATATTCATCAACACTTTTCTTTTTAAGGTTTTTAGGAATAATTTCTAAATCGTTTTTAAGCGCTTTATAATCTTCAAACATAGCTACACGAGCTGCAGATATATCATTCATTGCTCTAGCATAAGGGTCTAATAAATTATCTTTATACCATTGCATTTGAGTATCACCTACTTTACCCTTAGCCAATGTTTTATATAATAAACCCGTAAAGTCTTCAGCGCTGGGCGGAATAAAGAAATTAAATTTACCTTTGCTTGCACCTCTTACTTGAGCTTTAGCTGGTGAAAATCTTTTATATGTTGCAATGCCGGTTTTAGCCTCAATAATATTATTAAAATCTTCGTTTAAATCTTGTGATTTGCTATATTTAATCCTAGCTTCATTAGCCTCATTATCAAGCTCTTGCATTTTATCTAATACCTGTTCATTAGTACTGCCTTTAGGTAAACGTTGAGATTTAGGTAATTCTAAATTGTTTTTTACTGCAGCTTTGGATATTGATTTACTTAATTTTATTAATCCTTTAGCATCAATGCTATAGTCTATTACTTCTCTTTGATCTTTGTATTTTTGTAAAACTTTTAAAAATTCTTCCGCATTATAACGACTTTTGCCATTCCCAGTGTAGCCTTTAGCATTTAATATTTTGTCTAAAGTTTCTGGAATTAAATTTACTTTTGCTTGAAAAACAAATTTTTGTAATGCGGAAAATTCAATTTTACCATCCGCATAGTCAACAAGCTTATTAAATAATTCTAAAGCAGTTGTTTCATGCTCTAGCACCATTTTTTTGCCAGGAGCTTTAATTTCAAATCCGGGAGTAGATAATTTTCTTAACATACCCCTTTGATCTGCCGACGTTAAAGCTATAAATCCTTTAATTTGCTCTACAGTGCCTTGCTCCTTGGCTTGATCTATTATTTTTTTATAATATTTTAATGTTTCTTCTGCCTCTGCTTGAATAGTTTCAACATTACCTTTAAAATCTTTTTTTATTTCAGTTATATCTTGTAATCCTTTTAATTTTTCATTATTAAAAGTTATATATGTTCTTCCTTTTTCTTTTAAAAGCCCAAATCCTAATTTATTTTTCCCTAATAAAGGATTAACAATCTTATTAAATATTGCTTCATTAGTAGTAATGCCATCTATTTTTAAAGTTCTTATAGATCTACTTATGTATTTTAAAAAGTTTTTAACTACCTCTTGTTTAGCTTCATTATTTTCCGCGTTTTTAAATTCTAATTCTAAATAATTACGAGCAAAATTATATCCAATTTCTCTTTGTTCATACTTAAATAATTTTCTATAAGTTTCAAAAGCTGAAATAAGATTTTCTTTACTTGCAGTGCCCTCTGATATTTTAAATAATGATTTTAAAAGATCTGTTTCAAATCTATTTTGAGAAGCAACGCTTAAAGTTTTAGATGTTATATTTTTAATTTCATTAAAAACTTGATTATAAGTTTTAGCTTTATTTTCTTCTAATGCTCCTTTTATTTTAATAATAACATCATCAGTTAAACCTTCATATTTATTAACATCTTTAATATTGCTAATTTCTTCACTAAGCTTTTTTCTAACATCAGGAAGCATTGTTTTTGAAAACAATAATCTACTTCCTTTGCCAGTTTCAATATCAGTTTTTTGTTGTGGAGTAAGATCAGCTTGCTTGCGGACCTCTTGATTAGTCATGAACTTAGCAAGTATGTTTATTAAACCTTTAGCAGTCTGTGCTTGTTTATCTCTAGGACCAGCGGTTCTTTTACCATCAACAATACCTATGGCTTTTAAAATTGAATCGTTATTAATACCTTTTAATTTTTTATAAGCAATTAACCCCGCTTTTTTAGTGCCTCTTGCCAATCTTTCGTATAAGTTAATGTTTTTTAACACATTATTTGGCACGCCAGTTGCAGTGCCTATAAGACCCTCACTAACAGGAGCGCCTTCTAATACAGCAGCATCAGGTAAAGCTTTTCTAACAGTATCAATGTTATTTTCTATGAATGAAATAACCTTATCTAATTCTGCTTGTGTAAAATTAGATGATCCTTCAAATTTCTTAACTGGTATACCAATTTCTTTAGCAAGTGTTTGTTTTGCCCAGTTAGGTAGTGTTTTAAATGTAAATTGATCTGGAGTCAGCTCTGGTAGTTTTTCTGCTACAATATCTTCAAGCTCTTTTTGATTAGGCTCACTAAGAATTTGTTTTTTAACTTCAATTAATCTTTCCGCAGGTTTTGTTTCTGCAACTTCAATTTCAGTTTCTGGAGCGGCTAAAGTTTCAAAGCCATCTTCACGGTCTTCTCTTCTGCTTTCTCTTTTAGTTTTTTCGCTTTCTTTATATAATTCAAGCTTAGATCCTTTTCTAGCAAATTGTATATCAGCAAATATTCTTTCGCCAAAGGCTTCTATGCCTACAGCTTTTTTTGTACCTTTACGTTTAGCTTCAGGATTAAACTTTAATATTCTATTTGTTAAATTTTCTATTGTTTTTTGTGCTTCTTCCGGCGTAGTTGATATACTTTTAATATAATTATTAATTACGCCTCCTTGTTCAGTAATTGCCCTATAAAGCTTTGGAAAAGCCCTGCGATCATTTACAAAGCTTTGATACTCTTCTTGTGTAGTAATATCTTGGGGAACCAGTTTATTTACAGCTTCTAATACAGATTGAGATGCCTCTTCAGATCTTGATTCTTTAATTACCGTTTTAGCTTGTTTAACCGCTGGTTCTTCTTCTTCAGGTTGGGTACCTATAATTTGTTTTGGGGGGGCAGAACTTAATACATCTTTAGAAAAAGTTTGTACCATATTCCAAGCGTCCTCAGCTGTATTAATATTAAAATTATCAGCTTCATCTTTACCTATTATAGAACCTACTATTGATTTAACATTATTAGCGAATCTTTGTAAAAAATCAAAATCCGTTTCTTTAATTATTTGTAAATTTACGGCATCGGCAGTAAGGTTAATTAATTCTTCTGCTTGTTCAACTTTACCATCATATATAGGAAGTCTACTAAAAATTTTATTATATTGTTTTTCTGTTAATTCACCATTTTCTTTTTTAGAATTTAACAAAGCAATATAATTATCTTTTATTTTATTAAATTGTTCTTCTGTAAACCCTTTTTCAGCAGCCATTGCGTGAAAATATTCATGTAAAGCAGTTGATGGGTTGTTTACCGCAGCCCTTTCAACAATAGTATATTGATTTTTACTAATGGGGTCAAACCCACCGTCAGCACCATTTTGCCAAATAGTATTAATTTGTTGCGCTTCTTCCTTTGTAATTACACTACCGTCATTTAAAGTTAGTAATGTTTCATCTGAATTAATAAAATCAGTTATTGTTTCAGCTTCACCACTTAAAACATTTACAACTTTATTTGCAAGCTTATTTAAAGAATTATTTTTTTTTACAGCTGCATCATTAACTTGATGTATTTTATATCCTCTATAAAAATCTCCTTCTTGTAATCCTTTGGGCTGTTGCAATTCTGTGTTTACATTAGATTTTCTGAGTAAAGATATTTTTTTATCTTGATACCCATTAAATTCTGCTTCAAGATCTTTTCTAATTAAATCTTTACTAGTTTCGTCTAAATTAGAATTAGCTATTTTTTTCCATCTTCTATTTACTTTTTTAGATTGTCTGTCAGCTTCAAAAACAGCTTTTTGGTCAGCTTCAGAAAGCTTTAAAAATTGAGAAGCTGAAAAATCTTGATTTAATGATAGCTCTTTAATTTTAGATCTTATAACACGAGCAGCTTCATCTTTAGTGTTTGCATTGGTGTTTTCCGTAAAAGCATTCGAAAGATTGTTTATTTCTTTCAATGTATTCTCAATTTCCTGTTTATTTTGTTTATCTGTAATAACATCATAAGCATAGGCTCTAGCTAAATTACCAGCATTAGCTATTTTAAAACCATTACCAATAAAAAATCCTTGAGCAGTCGACTCTGTAACACCTTCAAATGCATTTTTATCTTCATTTAATATAGTTATATCAGCTACATTCCCAATAATACTATTTAATCCTTCACCTCCACCTTCTAATACGCCTCCTGCAGGAATATCTTTAATTGCTTGTTTAAATGCCGGAACAAATCCTTCTTTATAAAATAATGTATTTGCAGATTTTAAATCTTTTACCAACCTCACAGTAGTTAGCATTTCAGTTCCTACTTCAGCCGCTCCATATATTCCGCTAACAGTAAGTTTTTTTAAATCACTTACATTTAAAGCTTCATTATATTTATCAATTTCTTTTTGTATTTCCGCTTTTTCTAATGGGTCGTCTGATTTACTATGTAATTCTTGTAATTTAGGAATTTGATTTTTTGCTTCTAATGCATCTAATTCAAATTGTGCTATTCGACCTCCAAAGCCTGAAGCTCCAAATAAATAAGGAGCAGCGGGACCTGTAAAAGCCATCGCTCCACTAGGTACAAAATTTACAAACGCATCAGATCCCCAATTAACTAAATCCTTTAAGCTAGAAATACTTTCTACAGGAATAGCTTTTGGCAAACCCTCGGCTGATTCTTTTTGAAGTTTTTGGCGGTAATTTAATAAGTCTTTAGTATAAGACTTTTCTTTTCCCTCTTCAGACTTAAGCATGTCTAAAGGTACCGCTAACCCCAATGCTATATCAGTGGTGGTAGTTTTTAAAACATTTTCTAATTGATCTATATTACTATAAGATCTTTTAAAAGAATCTATAAACTCATTTTTTTTATTTAAAATAGCAAGATCCCTTAGCAAATTGCTTTCCATTTGCTTAGTGGATTTTATAATTTCTTGAGATTTTTGTTTTGCTATATTATACTCCTCTTCTGAATATGGAACACCTTGCTTAACGCTTTCTTCATACTGAGAAATGATATTATTAACAGCATTTATATTAGAATTTATATTAGAAGTTAATTCATTAGTAGTATTAAGTAAAGCATCCCTAAGCTTTGTTTCTTGATTAAGTAATTGCACACGTTTATCTTGCGCAATATCTTCCATAAAATCTCTTCTGTTATTTTCAATTTTTTGCTTTACTTCTACACCCTCTAATACGACGGGCTGTACTTTTCCGGTTTGTTTATATAAATTATATTCCTCTCTTTCTGCCGTTTTAAATTGATCTTTTTTAAATCTATTTATTTTTTCAACGGTAGCTTTTTTGTTTTCAAATTCAACATCAACATTACTGATTTTATTAAAGTCATCAATAATTTTTTGTGATTCTTTTGAAGTTACAACAGGCGGAATATATTCTGTATCTGCAACAGTACCAGTTTTAACTTCTGGTAAATCCGATGAAATAGTTACCGACTTGGAATCCATAACGGTAGGTTCGAGTGCCACACTTTCCTCCACAGCTGCACTCTCTGTCTCCTGTGAAGGGGTTTCCTTTCCCTCTTCATTGGGATCGGAATCGGTTTCTTTTATACCTGGGTTTTTTTCAAATAGCTCATCAAGAGTATAACCTTTAATAGATGCAATTTCTTCAATATCATCTTGAGTTAATGCGGTATCATTAAAAATATAATTTGGCATATTATTGTATTTGTTGTAAAATAGGATCTAAACGGCCTGTTCCTTTCGTAGCAGCTTCTTGAGCGGGGCCCATTTCAGGTTTTATTAATCTTAAATAATCATTTTTAAATCTTTTGCCTATAGTATTACCACCTATCCCTGGATATTTATTTAAAACAAGTGTAAAAAACTTTGCAGCACCTTGATCGGTACTTAAATCAAAAGTTTCAGCTTGTGTTTTTTCTGTTTCAGGTATAATTACTATGTTAGTTTGCGCATCATATTGTACATTAGGCACGTCATAGTACTGGGCCCAACTAGTAGCGGGATCATTTTTGAATCTATTATATAATTCTTCTGGTGTTAAATTTAAATCTCCATAGCCTTTGCCCCCTGAGCCCGTATCTTTATCGTCGTCTTTTTTAGGGCCATCTACTAATTTTTTCATATAAATAGATGAAGGCATGCGCTTTCCAGCAAACAAAGTATATGCTTTTATAAAATCTTGTTGCATTTGGCTACCTTGTTTAACTAAATCTGCTTCAATAAAATTTATTTCTTCATCTTTTAACTCTTTACTAATAATGCCCCAAATTCCCCGAGCCGCAGGTATATCTTGAAAAAATGATTCCGCTTGAGCTTCAAAAGTAGGAGCCATTGCAGCCGCAATTTTTCCTGTTGCTGTTTTAGCATATAAGCCTCTTTTATCAGTTCCTTTAATAGCCGCCGTATATTGAGCTTCAGATATTGCTGCATCAGTAGGCAGTCCATCCTTTAGCCATCCCGCCCCTATATACGCTCCGTCTATCATAGAATTTATATTTACAATTTTTCCAGGATCGTAATTAAAAAAACTTAATGCAACTTCATCAACTGTTCCTTCAAAATTATCTCCAGTAAATTTTACTCTCCATTCTTCATTTTCAGAATCATAATAATATTCTTTTTCTCCAGGGGCCAACCCATTGTTTACAGTTTGAGCCTGAACATAAGCCAATGTTTTTGGGCCTGTTAAATCCATTCCCCCTTGTAAACCTTCTATAGTGGGATCAAATTCTTTTTGATAAAATTCTTGAGAAGAAGTATCAGCCTTAAGTACAGCATATAATTGTTGTAGCCTTTGTTGATATTTAGAATTAAGAACTTTTGCTTTTTTAAATTCTTCTTGTGTTTGGGCCTGTCTCATGCTCATTGCTGTATTAGTTAAGCCGTCAACAATATCAGACGCTTTAATTGCCGCATTACCTTTGCCCTTTAATTTTGTTATATTACTTTGTACTTTTTCTGATTGATTTAAAGCATAATCAGTCGCCCATTGATTCTGTTTTTTTATTTCTTTGGCAAGTTTAGTATTTTTTTGACCAACAAAATCAATATAATCTATAGTTGATTTTGTAACACTTCTTATTGTATTAGCCCATATTTGACCCGATTGTGTGTCTACAACTGTTTGTGGATTTTCGTATGCTCCCATTGTTATAAATTATTTATTTTTATCATCATGACTCTGCTTTCATGTAGGCTGAGGCAATATCAGCAACTCCCCCAACACCAGCTCCTAATATATTACTCGCATCAGCTCTTGCTTGAGCAGCCACCTGTTCTTGCCCCGTTATTTGAGCTTGTTTTCTATTAAGCTGTTCTGTTTCTCTTCTTTCTTTTTCGCCAAAAACAAACGCTCTACCCGCTGCAGTACTTTGTTGAATTCTTTGTCCTTCAGATAATTCTATACCTTGCAGCCTTCTTTGCTCTGCTATTTTATTAGCCTCTAATGCCGCTTCCCCTTGTGCTCTGAGCTTTTCATTTTGTGCTTCTTGGGCTTCTATATTAGCGGCAACACCTTTTTTACCTGCTGCTGCCGCTTGAGCTAATGCTGTTGCACCACCAGCACTTGCTCCTGTAGCTCTCAATGTATCTAAAGTATTTGCTAAAGCAATATCCGTTTGTTCTATTTGTATTTCTGCAGCTTTTGTAGCAACACCTAAATTAGCAAATGGATTAGTCATTTGATCAGATAAATCTATAGCTGTGTCCGAAAGATTAGATATTTGATCATAAGGGTTTATGATTGCTTGTCTATTTCTTTCTAAAATATCAAGCTCTCTTTCTCTTCTTCTTGCTTCGCTTTGTGCTCTTCTAGCTCTTTTATTTGCCGATGACGACCCGAATAAACCGCTCAATAAACTTATTCCACCTCCAATGGCCGCCGCCGCTATAATAGGCTCCAGCTTAATTAGTCCTTCAATATCATGGCCATACCATGCGAGCTTTAAAATTTCAATTATTTGTTCCATTTGTTATTATTAATAAGATGATCCTACGTATTCCGAAGATACAGCAAATATTTCTTTCATACCGCCTAAATCTGTAACGTTATCAGTTGATAAAGTGACTGTTGCAAAATAGCCTTTAATACCTGTTATTTGATTTCCAAAACGTATTTCTTCAGACACAGGTGAGCTATTATTAATTAAATTAGTCATATATCTATTTTCTTTTCTATTAAAGCCGGCTCTGTTTATAGGAGGCACTAACGCCGCTGGATATTCATTTCCAAAATTATCATATGCGCCTTCGTTATAGCTATATATAAAAGCAGTGGTATCTAATGTATTTGACTGACTATATATTTGACCTAATTCTGTAGTTTCAAAAGGCAAAGTATTTATAGAACCTATTCCAGTTCTATCTGAAACAAAACTATCTACTTGCCAACCATTGCTGCCTTCATAATTAATTGTTTTAAAAACTTTTGAAACACTTACATTAGGATTAAAAATAAATTTAATTTTTGATTTATATTCTGTGCCATAAAAAATACCTCTATTTACGCTTTCTACGTTATGACGATATAATCCTTTTACGTTATTACTATAGCTTGCTGCAGGAAAAGTATAATAAAAGTTTTTTACACTAGCACCCATGCCTGGCTTATAATCATAAAAACTAGTCCATCCATTTACTGATTCATCAAACGATAATGTATAATAATTAATATCAGCATTTTCGCCAGATGCATTAATAGTATAATTTTGAGCAGGCTGTAAAGACAATACATATTGTTTAGTATGTATGTCCCAAGCCCCCATTGCTTTTCCTTTAGCGCCCAGCGGGCTATCTAAAGCGCTTAGCTTATCTCTAAAAAAGTCATACATGCCATAGCGCTGTATTTCTGTTAATCCATCATTGGATAATCTTAAAACAGCATTTCTATCTTTATCAGTAAAGTATTGTCTAAAGCCATATACAGCGTGACTTTCAGGATTTCTGCTAATGCCAAAATTACCATTATATGCTTGTGGCTCACCAATTACCATGTTGCTAGTTGTGACTGTTGGGTTACCTTCTGCAGAATATATAATATTTTTATTTATAGGCGCTCTACTTACTTTTGCTTCTTGAAATATTGTTAGATAATAGTCTTGCGAATATAATTTTTGTATGGTACCATTAGCTGGATTTAAGCTACGCGTAATATCTTCACCCACACTAAATACATTACTATCGTTAATACCTGTTCTTGAATTAAATATTCCTGAATATATAAGAGCATTTGTTCTAAATCTAGCTAAAGGTTCTTCTTCAACTAAATAAGCTCTAGGGCCGTATGTAACACTATCATTATTATATCCGCCTCTTATTCTTGATTCTTCAATAACCCAATTTTTTGTAGCATTAGAAACTGAAGGTGGCTGAACTAAACTATCTCCAGGAGCATAGCCAGGTATGCCAAAAGAACCATTCCAAACTGGCGTATTGTCAGCTTTGGTGGCTTTTTTTAGCAAAAAACTATTAAAATATTTAACTTCTACTATTGCTCCCATTTAATTATTATTACTAATTTAATATATAAATTACTTAAAATTCCGAATCTGTATAACCTCCAAATGAAACAGTGCTTGAAGGGAAAGCCAATCCTTTTCTTTTTATTCCATTATTTTCAATAAATGCTACCCATATTCTATCATTAGTTTCAATGCCTGATTTATTAATTGTGCTACCCCCTATAGGAAAAGGGCTTGCTGTATCTGTTCCATATTGAGCTGAAGAATTTGAATTACTTACTAATCTAAAAGCATACCATCCTGCGCTTTCTGACCAATTAGAGGGTGCCCAAGTCGTTGTTAAAGCTTCATTAGTATATAGCTGAGTTATATATCTTGGCAAAAATTCTCTAGCAAACAAACTTAAACCTCCCGTAAATTGTCCATTATTACTCGCTTCTTGAGCAGTATTATATCCAACAGAAGAAAATTGATATTCAAAAAATGTTTCCCCGTTAGCAGCCGGATAATAAAAGTCGCCCCACTTTATAGTGTAGCTAAACATAGAAGCATCATAAAAACTTGTTGAAGGTAATTGTGCAGGTGTTCCGTTCCAATCTCCAGGAGTAGTTATAATACTGGAATCAGCTGTATCGCTTCCGTAAGGGTATCGCACTATAAACCTATAATCTCCAAATTTATCTGACACTGAAGAATACGCTTTAACATTAGTCCCACCACTATTTATTGTAGCAGCGCCCCCAAAAGCTACTGCTCTTTGCGCAATAGTAGCCAACTCACTTTGATTAGTGTTATTCATAGCTTGAGTCTCTACAGCCATGCATTGCCCTGAAACAGCATTGTTAGTATTGATAGGACTATTTACTCTATTACTATTAAATGCTCCTATTGCTGAATTTTTATACTCTAACATTCCTTCAAAAGAAAATTCTTGATTGCTGCTTATTGGGAAAGATTGATTATAATAATCATATATATTTTTAGTTACACCCCCAAAAGATATAATTTTTCCTTCTATATCTATAGCATCAACCCATTGGTTATCTCCGGCTCCAGTGGCTCTATATTGTAATATTATAGGAAATAATGCAAAAGGAAATCTATTGTTATTTGAATTTTCTAAATAATTTTGATACTGGATATTTTCCATTGTTACATCAAAATATAGGTATCCCGTGCCTGCTGTTAGCCCGCCATCGGATTGGTTTGATGTTCCTAAAACATTATAATTTGTATTTTTATAATTAACTGCCCCGTTAGAACTATTTCTAAAAGTTGTTGCTTGCGTTGTATAAGAATTGCTTGCATCTGCTAGTGTTGTGGGTAACACTAAAGTATTACCATCACTTCCTTGTGCGCCTCCAATTGTTCTATCAAAATAATTAGATCCTGATCCAGAAGCGGGGCCAGTTGCAACAGCATTAGTAGCGTTACTTGTCCAATAAAGAGCTAAAGATGAGCCACCTGGCGAATCTAAATAATTATTAGCATTAAAAAATAAATTTGCTCCAAATCCAGGATTTACAACCGCTTGACCAAATACGAGATTTACTGTAAAAGATGTTTTATTATTAGAACTAGGTCCTGGATCTTGAACTTGAATTGTTAAGGAGTAAGAACCAGTGGGGTCAGAATTATTGCTTACATTAATTTGTCCTGAAACAGGATCAATGGTAAATATATCGGGATGAGCATTAGAAACTAATGAATATACTAATTCTCTTTTATTAATAGGAACACTATTCCCGTCTGCAGTACTTGTATCTGCGCTACCATTAACAGCAGAAAAAATAGAATTATTAGCATTTATAATTTTAGTACCAACGCTTTTTGATATGGTAGTTGGAGCCGATCCCCCCGAAGTAAATACAAAACTAGGAGTAACATTTCCTAATGTTAAAGTTGCAGTCGGAGATCCCCCAGAGCCACTTAAATCTTTAAAAGTAAATGTATAAACTTTAGGCCCATCGGCTAAATAAGCAAAATATGCTCCTGAAGCAACTTTTAAATCATATAAAGTCGTGCTACTGCCAGGATCTGGTACTAATTCAAATTGAGAAGTAACATTTGTCCCCTCCTCATTAATAAC
>Ga0181413_1000194_pt1 | contig 17993 bp, 18 predicted proteins | sample 36SPOviralmetaG_FD_130111 | JGI IMG/M metagenome (GOLD analysis project Ga0181413, IMG submission 130111) | Marine viral communities from the oligotrophic San Pedro Time Series (SPOT) site, San Pedro Channel, CA, USA - 36 SPOT_SRF_2012-09-28 | ecosystem: Environmental > Aquatic > Marine > Strait... | reverse complement strand
TATATCCGTATTTATATGCTGCTTGGCGTTGTTTATTATTAGAGTGCCAATGATTTTTCATAACTTTCCTTTACCAGTCTATCATAACTAAATTACCATTCCATAACATGATATTTTCAGGTCTAAAATCTAATGATAATTCTAAGTCTCCAATTCCGGTTTTTTTAACTTGTTGTTCTAATGCTCTTAAAAATGTAATAATTCTTGGAGAATAATTTCTTGAAGCTTCTGTATTTAAAAAATTAAATATACTTGTTTCTAATCCTTGACTTCGAGCATATTCTTTATAATCATTATAATAACGATTTAATTCAGATTTTAGATTATCTGTTAAATTTGAAGCTCGACTCATTATATACATATTTTTTTGTGAGTCTGAATAATGTACAGGAATAAATGCATCAAATTCATTTCGACGTCCAACTATCACATCAGCTACAGCTGTTTCATCCGGCTCTGTTGTTATTTTAAACAATAAATCTTCTCCATTAATAGAATATACTTTTCCGTTATCACCTTGAGCTAAAAATGTTAATTCTTTATTTTTTACTTTAGATAATAATCTATCAGCTTCTTCTTCTGATATTTCATTTAATATATTTTTTAATTTAATCATTTATAAGCTTACTTTTGGTTTATCTAAATCTAGTTTCAAAGAAAAATTTAAATCAATATCATTTCTATTTTTTATAGGAGAGCCTGTTTTTCCAATCATTAATAATTGTCCTTTATCATTATATAAACCAATTGTAGTTATATAAGGATTAAATGCACTCCCAGTTGCAAACGATTTCATATTAATATTGTCATCTAACAATGTAGTAGGATTTAATGTTGCGTTAAAATCTCCCGAATCAATTGTTAAAAATACAGAATGTTCAAACCGTCTAACAGTACTTTTATATGTTAATGTATAATCAGAATTAATTAAATCTTTATAAAGATAATTTGGACTAGAAATAATAAAAAATCCAGACTTATCAAAAACATTACCAATTCGATTTGTTTGTAATATTTGATTTGCTGATTCTGATCTATTTCCTAATGAGTTAATTTGTTCTTGCGATAATGATTTATTATATACACGTATTTCATCTAAATATGCATTTAGATAGCTAGAGCCTATATTATCTGTTTGATATCCTCCAATTGATAAATTATTATCATTATTAATATATACAGATGACGTTGTTAAACTATCAATAGGCGTAGTAATAAAATCAAAGCTACCAGAATTATTTTTTACTGTGTCAATAAATATTTCTAAATTACTTCCTGACTTTTGACATGTAACATGATTCCATGTGCTAGTATTTAATACTGATGATGTAACTTCTGCAATTAACGTTTCAGATCCTTGTGTTGAAAATTTTATATTTCCAGATCCAGATAATTCTATTTTAAATGGATACTGTTGATTTAATGAAGAATTTGTTTTTCCAATTATCAATTGCCCAGAATCAAATTGTGATGCATTTGGTTTTATATAAAATGATAATGCATAATTATGATCTTTGTCATAATATCCATTTAATTCTGTTTCAATATAACTAGAACCAGTAAATAATGCAGAAAGTCCAATTGGTAATTGTTGTCCATTACTAGTAGTTACGCCTGTATTAAATGTTAAATTATTATATAATGTATATGGAATTCTTGTTAAATCAAAATATTCATTGAATCCTTCATAAAATGTTTCTTGTAAAGGAAAAGATTCAGTATTAATATTTGTATCAAATATATTTCCATATTTATCCGAGTTTAATGTTAATCCAGAACTAGAAACATAAGTAAATGAATTTGGTTTAATTCCTTCTCCAAATTTAATTTGTGGTATACTAAAAATAGACGCACTTTGATATAAAAATTTTGAAGTTTTATTTAAATCAGTAGGTCCAAATGTCTTTGTAGGTTCATTTTTATATTTGTAAAATAAGTGATTAATTGAATAATATGTCTGAAATTGATATGTGCCATTTGAATTTAATGGAGCAGTAAATATAGCACTAGCAGAAACATTAGGCAATGTTCGTTGATAAATTCCTAATAATGGTATAAAATTATTTAATTCGGCACTAGCTGATGTAAAAGAAAAAGTTTTATTTACTTCAAATTCATTTACTTTATAATTAACAGGATCTATTTTTTTAAACACTGTTGGCGTAGCGCCATAATATGTTGTTATATCTGAAGTTTGATTCGTCATACTAGTAAAAACCCGTTATATCTTTAATATAAATATAACGGGTTTAAATTCAATGATACTTATTAAAAATCTAATTTAACACGTATTAACGCTTCTCTTGAAAATGATTTTAATAATGGTTTGCTTAATTTAGCTACTGCTAATAATTCATTGCTATCATTATACAATCCAACTGTTGTAACATATGATTTAGGATTGCCAACATATGAAGAGTTTTTAAAGTCTCCAACAGATCCGGTTACATATGAAGGATTATTTGAAAAATTAAAACTTCCATTTTTAACTCTTACAAAATAATGAGTACTAGTAATTTCTTGCTCATTTCTAGCTTCAAATCCTACATTACCACCAGCAGCAGCAGCAGATCCAGATATAGAATTAAATAATAAATAATGATTATTACCTTCTGGCGTTGCAGAGTTAGATGCAGATAAATTTGTATCAAATCCTAATTGTTGATCTAACATTTTTCCATCTAATATCATTACTCCATGGGTTGGATAAAATAATCCATAATAAACAGGATTTGTTGTATTATGTACTCCATTATCGATACTACCAGATACGATATTATATACAACACCAGATTCAGTTGTGGTTCCTCCAGGAACTATTGAAGAGTCATCTATTAATGTAATTCTATTAGATCCTACAGTTACACTTCCTGTTGCATTTTGAGTATGAGTTGTTATATTTTGTAAAGGAATTTCCCAATTACCAAAATCAATTGATTCTTTTTGTCTTGCTCGTTCAATATTAATAGCATAAATATAATCAGTACTACCAGATCCTGCAGTTACAAATCTAGACGCATCTTTATTTAATAATAATTGTTTATATTGTGCATAAATTGCTTTTGACGCTGGACTTTCTTGTGTGCCTAATTTTGAAGACCCATTTCCATCTACATGTCCAAATGCAACTGCAAATTGTACTGCTCTAGTTTCATCTGATGTTGCTGCGTCAAATACGTCGACATAGTGTCTTTTTTGTGATACTGTTTGTACATTTGAAGCAAAAAATGTAGCTAATGTTCCAATACCTCCACTCCATAATCCTGCAGTAACTGTCTCTTTTTGTTGTGAAACAACATCTTCAGATACATTAAATCTAGAATATGTTTCTCCAGATGTGCTAACCGTAGGTAAAGTGCCATTTTGTTTTTGATTTGGTAATTGTTTTAATTTATTTATTATTTTCATTTTATTAATTCCAATTTAAGCTTAAAAAGTAGGAGCACTACTTGCTGCACTACTTGCTACTGTTTGTTTGTTAACAGTTACATTAACAGTTGTACTACCACCTGTTTCATTTGCAATAATATTTACAGTTGTGGTTTTATCTTCTAAAAGATTTTTAGCTGTAATTTGAAATGCAAATCCTGCTACCGCAATGCTTTGTGCATCTGCATTATTTCCAATTGCGGTTGGGGTAGTTGGCAACGTTCCTGGATTAGCTAATGGTTGAACAACACTAATATCAGCAATTGTACTATCTGCTAATATTGCTGTATATCCAAATGTAGAATTACCAGACGCAAAATTACTTGTATTTGGCGTTATAACTGCAGTGTCTCCTGCAGCTTGTAATGTAATTGATGGATTTGCAACAGTTATAACAGGAATTCTTGTTATTTGTTTTGGTAATGTAACTAATTTATATTTTAATGCTTGAGTTTCATCTGGAACTGCTTCTACTAACGGCATGTTTTCTATCAATATCCCATAATAACTTGATCCTAATGGATGATTAATATTCCATAGTCCGTAATCTACTTCATCATCTCCTAATGCAAACTGTGTAATATTGAAATCAGAACTACCAGCTGCTAATAACTCTCTTCCTTTTTTGGTTAGAATAGCATCTACTGTAATTGTACTATTATTTAAATATCCCATTGTATATACCTTTTATTTTTAATAAATATTATCTTATAAAATTTTTGTTGTTTTTATTTAAAAAACTCTTCTGGTTCTTCTCCAGATCTTCTTTTTCTTTTTCTAGTTTTACGTTCACGTATTTTTTCTACCTTAAATGAACCTTCACTACTTGGAGTACTAACTGTAATATTATTCGGATTAACTTCAGAAAACTCTACAACTGGTCCTCCGTCAATTGTTTTAAAATTACCAGTAAATCTTGTCGGTTCAATATTAAAATCTTTTCCAATTAATTTAGATCCATTAAATCTTGCATTTTCCATTCCTATAGGACTAAAATCTTGAACTTCAGCAAATGAACCAGTTAAATTAAAATATTGTGTTATTCCAGAACTTGCATCACTACCATATGTAGAAGATCCATATATGCCAGAACCATATCCTTCCGTACTATTACTAGAAGATTTAATCATTGTTTTAAATATTTCAGAAATTCTTGATCCGGTGATTGTTGGTAATATTGCTTCAGATTCCCAATATGGACTAGATCCAGTAACCCATGATCCGCTATATCGATATATTATATTATATGAATATGGTGTTGCTGTATATGAAGTGCTACTAGTTAAATATGCTACATAATTATTAGCAACAGACCCAGATAGAATATTTTGATCTTCTGAATTTACAATTAATTCTGATTCTATAGATTCATATGATGATGTAATATTTTGAGTTTCTGTTGAAACAATTAAATTAGCATCATATGTTTCATTACTTCGTTGCAAATACCCAGTTTTCGTAGAATCTTTACTTCGTTCTAATAATGTAGGTTGTATTAACAATCCAGTTATTTTATTTACACGTGCAGGAAGTAATTGTTCAATTTGTCCAAAAAATGATAAATCAAATAAACTAAAAACACGCAAATATTCATTTATATTACTTTTTTCAGAATATTTCTTCCAATATGTTTCAGAAAATTTCTTTAATGCTGGATATGATTTTGTATCTTGATCTGCAGGATCTCCTATATATTCTTCTAAATTAACAAATCCTAATTGTGCAATTATGTCATCATTAATCATTGTTTGAGGAGAATAAAATATTCCTAGTCTAGATGAATCTAACGGAGCTTTATCAAATTGACTTTGTTCAGCTCTAGAATCTGGTGATAATCCAGAAATTAAGTTATTTGACTCAATTCGTATTTTATTATCATCTAATGTATCATTTCCTGTAGAAACTGCATCATAATAATATGTTTCTTCTTGTGAATTATATGGCTCATTAGAAGACCATCCAACAAAAGATGCAGATATATTTGAAGAATTTGGTTCAACACCTTGTAAACTAGAAGTTAATGTATGATTAATTTTATCATTTAATGGAAATCTTGCAACTAATTCTTCATATGCATCAGAATTTCCATCATATGCTCCTGGTGCTTTTGTATGATTAGAAAATGGATTTATATCTAAACTAGAAGTCCATAATCTAAGTTCTTGAAGTTGTCCTTGTAATCTATTTCCAGAATTACCTCCTGGATCTAATCCTAGTGATATCGTACCAGTATTTGGAAAACTACCTGTAATAGAAGATGAAACTGTTGTTATAATTTTTCCATACTTAGAACGTTGTGCTAATAATTCTAATGTACCATTTGAACCACTTCGAAGTAACGTATTAATATATTCTCCATCGAAACATTCAATCTGTCCAGACGCGGTTGTATTAATTCTTAATGTTCCTAGTGTGCCGCTATTAAAATCAATTGTAACATTGTTTACACCAATTGAATATAAATTCATAGTAGATGGTACCGAAGGATTAGTTAATACATTATCTGTTCGGAATCTTAGTTCTACAGAGCGAATAGGCCTAGTATAATCTACAGTGACTGTACCAGCTGTATTATTAATTAAATCTAGTGCATAATTAAATTCATTTGTTTCATAAATAGGAGCTCTTGTTATTCTAGGACCTCCATATTCATTAATAGATATCATAGATTGCGGAATACCATAACATGATAATAATGCTCTTACACTTCGTTTTGTTCCTTTAGATTTTAGTAATAATGGTAAATTATTAACAATTCTTCTCCAAATATCATATGTAGTATCACGTTTTGATACTGCAGGAGCTCCTACTGACAAAGATCCCGTAGCAGGAATTCCTTGTTCATCGGTTCCAAATAAATACTCCCATAAATCTGATCCTTGATTTCCTATAGATAAATTCCACCCAAATTGTTTTGCAACTTGAAATAATAATTCATTAGGAACACCTCGTTTTGGATGTTCATCCCGATTATACATTTTTGTTAGGTATCTAATATATGTATATAAAATATCAAAATGATGTCCTAACATGTTAACAAAAATAATCATATCAGAATTATTTGAATCAAATTTAATAAATTCTGGAATTCCATTTGTTAAAATATTAGTATTATAACTATCATACAATTCAGCTGAATTATATAATGAATCATACCAATTAACAAAGTTGCTACTAGTAACTGACATCGATGAATAAGGTTTAGTAGAATTATTTTTTGGAGCTGGCTGTATATAACTCCCAGTTAATTCTGAAACATTAACATCATTACCATTATATTGATCATGAGTAAATAGTATTGAAGAAGATTCATAGTAAAGGTATTTTTCAAATTCATCAAATCCGGATATCAAATTTGTTTTTAATTGTGTAAAATCACTTGCATTAGTTGTACTAACAGCACTATTAATATTTGAAATAACACGTGATTGTGATGTATATGTTTCAATTAATCCTAATTTATATCTAAAATTAGCTAATCTTTCTGCTGCTGAACTATAAAATATAAAATTATTAAAATCAGAATAATCTATATTTAAATCTATTCCAGATATCGATCCTGAAAAATATGAATCAATTATCTGTTGCGAAGTTTGAATTGAAGATCCTAATAAATCATTCCAAGACTTTAAATCTGTTTCTGTTGAAATATCAGTTGCATTTGTATTTGCTTGCCAATTTGGTCCAGCTAAAGTTTCTCGTATTGATGATAATATTTCCGGTGTTATTTCAACAGTATCAACATATGGTAATTTTTTTTCTTTTACAACCCAACATTTAAATTTTAAATTAATATCTAATGGTAATGGATTTAAAAGTTTTACATATAAATGTTCTCCTATAACTACACTATTAACAAATTGTATACAATTATTTTGACTAAAATTTAATAAATACGTTTCAGTAACATTAGGATTTATTATATTGTCATTTAATTGTGTTTGTTTAACATCATCAATATAATTAACTAATTGAGTTAATGCTGATTGATTGTTTTTATCAATTAATGTTAATTTTACTTCTGTACGATCTGGAGATATTTCTGATACTTTTAAATATTGATTGTCATAACTTCCAATTAAATTTTCAAAAAAGTTTAAAACAAATCTAAAATTACCTGCAGTTAATCCTAACGAATTAAATTCTGAATATAAATTAATATCTAATGAAGCAAACGGAAATGTAATAAAAGTATCTGTTTCGGTATTTCTAATATTAGGACTTAAACTAGAAGCTTGTATAGAATGATTACCTGTTATCCACGCGTCATTAGAATATACATGAAATTCAACTTTTTGAGTTGATGTAGAATTTAATTGAGCATTATAACTAATTCTATAATCTGGATAATCTAATAATTCATAATCAACAGAATCTAATCTACGAGCATTTAATGATTCTTTAGAATTTAAAATTTGGTCTATATTTGAATATTGATTTAACATTATTGTTTACCATATCCTCCAGGTCCTGGATCATCTATTATTGAAATATCAAATTTAACACTTTGTCTTAAATACCAAGCAACGTCACCGGCAACAGTTCTAAAACTATACTGATCATATTCTGCCATGTCATTTGGATCTATTACATAAGTTAAATTAATATGTACATATGTGATATCATGATTTTGAGAACTACCTCCACCATATTGTGCAGATGTTCTATAAGAATGCGGATATCTATTTTGATATAACGAACCAGCATTACTTGGCCAATTTCTATACACTACAGGCATTTTCCTATCTAATGCTAACACAAATCCAGTATTATTATTAGCTTGTGGCCTACCTGTATATGCTGCAACAATTTTAATTGCTTTATTTCCTTCTTTAATATATTTTATTTTTGATGGAGTTAATACAAAAGCTGATAAATCTTTATCTATAGGAGAACCATCTAAAGTCTTATCAATTGGCATTGTTTCTATAACTATCTCAGGATATGAAAGAGTCATTGATACATAATCTCCAATATCAGCGCCTAATGCATCTTTTGGATTTAATACATGAAATCCAGTTATTGGATCAGTACCTATGTCTTCAATATCAAAATCCATATTAAATGATAAATCTAAAGTAGAATCAACTCCAATTCTTGCTGGAAATTTAAAATAATTAAATTGTGTATTAACTGCTTCAATAAATGATTTATTAGTATACGTTTCAATAGCTGGCTCTATAATTAAATTTTGATTATTTTGAGAATTTTCTTCAAATAATAGATTGCCGGCTGCATTTCTTTGATTGATAAATTTATTATTTGATTTAAATGTTAATCCTTTTTCAATATATTCTTGTTGTATATTTGTATCTACAAATGGTGGAGCTTGATAAACTGCAACCGGTGGAGGCATTGGAGGATTTATAGCTCCGCCTAAATACATTGTTCCGGCATTACTGGTACTGGGAGTATTTGTTCCTGTTCTTCCCGCTCCAGCTGGTCCGCTAGGTGGAGGAGTTGGAATTTGTATTGTTTGTGGAGAGACATTCGAAGGTCCGGTAGTATTGGGTATATTTGGTGGTGGTGGAGGCGAAGGTGGTGTAACAATTGGAAATAATACATCTTCATTAGAAATATCAGTATGAGATTGAATTGTTCCTTTTGTAATAACTCCATTCGAATGCGAATGCCAAGCTCCAACATAATCAGCTCCAGTGCCATCTATATATTCACCGCCAGGTGTATAACCATTACCGGTCGGTTGAGGGCCAGATCCACCGGAATTAGCTGCATAAGCTCCGCCTTGAGATTGATTAGGATATAATTTTAATTTATGTATTAACATATTATCTTACTATTTTAAAATAGAAGTCATCTTCTATAAACTCATCATATATACCAGATGTAATTTTAAATACTAATCTATAATATCGTTCAGGCATTAATCCGGACATATCTAAATTTATAAAATTACTAGTTGAGTCACAACTAATTTTAGTATATGTATTATTAAATGGTATAACTACCTCTTCAGTTGCAGCATCTCTAATTGAGTATAATGATCCAGATGGTAAATATTTAACAGCTGATTCTGGAAATAAATTAGTTGGAGATTTTTGTGGATATCTATCTCTAACAAATATTCGAATTTTATTTACACTAGTATCTAAATATTCTTTTTGTAAATCTGTATATATTTTATATGATTCAATATTGAATTGTTCCAATGATCCTGTTGCAAAAGAAGATTTATCAAATAACATTAATAATTTTGGAACATAAATTGTGTGTGTTTCTCTACTAAAAAATCTTACATAACCATGTTTATTAGAAGCTGCTTCAGTTGCATCAGAAAATTGAATTAAAAATCCATAATTTGGAACAGTAACCCCATTTGATCCTGATTGCCATGCTCTTACTGCAGATGTTACATCCATATATAAATCAGTATTTCTAGTACTAGCAGCTGTATCTAAATCTGTAATTTGTGAAAATGATTGTGAAAATACCAATTGTAATCCAGTATTTGGTGATTCTTCTAGATAACTTCCACCCTCACCAATGCCCTTAATAAACAAGTTACTTCCATTAGCTATTTCTTGATTTTGCGATCCAGATGTCCAATTACTTCCAGATATAGGATAAGACCATGTACATCCGTCTTTTATTATAGGATTTGAATTGACAAAACCTAATCCATTATCCCAATCATTTCCTAAGATCTTAGCTTCTACAGAATATGTTGATGGTAAATTAACCGCATGCGTTGTGTATAATTGCAAAAAGAATTTACAATCTTCGATATTAACACTATATTTTGATAATGCTGAATTAACTTGAGTTAAATCAAACTTTACTAATGATCTAGATTTAGAATATGATGTTCCACCTGTAGTATCACGTTTACCAATTTCTAAAATTTCATCTAGCCCGGTATTTAATGTTTTAGCAACTTCAAATATTGATGTGTCTTGGGATGGATATAATATTTTAAACATTTTTTATTTTTCTATTAAGTTTGATATGTTACACTAGGACTATTTATAAAGCCTGTTACATACCAATATGTTCCGTCACAAAATAAATCAAAAGAATCTCCGGTGTTTAATCTACCTGAAGCAACTGTTAATGAAACAACTGGGCCATTACTTCGTTGTAACACAGTATTAGCTGTGCTACTAATACCGACAATACTTCCTAATAATGCTTGAGCACTTGCTTCAATTATAATTGAAAATGGTCTAGCTAATGCAGCGGGACTTGTGGCACTACTTCCTATTTGTCCAATCATAATCCTATACGTAATTCCGGGAGTAACACCAGCTGGTCTAGGTAATTGATATGAAATTCCATTTGACCCCAGATTTCCATCTGCAGTTGCTGATAAAACATATACGGAAGTTGATCCATCATTTACATTTACAGTTACTGTATTATCAGATCCAACTACTTCGCTAATTATTTTTGATCTATTTCCTGATACATCACCATTAAAAACAGTATTTCCTGTAAATGTAAATGATCCAGATGGGGATAAATTATATGCATGAGTTCCTTTCAATGCATCAATTGATTGTGATATATGAGCAGCTTGAATTGTTTCTGAATTAGTTATTCCCGATGTTGATAATGTTAGTGCCATAATTTTTATATAAATATTTTCATGTTAATATGTTGTTACTTTTCCTTTAATATCTTTTTTAGGAAATTTAAGTTCAAATATACTAGGATCTAAACTAGGATAAATAATACCTTGTCTTGTTGCAGTTTCTAAATCATAAACATTACCAGAATAATTTTGATTTGAATCATATAAATTATTAAATTTTAATCCTACAACACTCTGAACACCATCTGTATTAGCTAGTGTATTCATTACTTCTGACTTTATTATAGGTTGATTAATTTGCCATTTATCTATTTCAAAATATTTTTGCAATATGTCAATTGCAGTTAGTAACACTTCATTAGAATTATAATTTGGAAGAATTGTTATTTCGAAATCAATTCCAAAATTAATAATAAATGAATCTTTAATATTAATAGCATCTGTTAAAATTCTATAATAGTCTAAATATGTTTTTAAATTATTTTTAATAGCAGTATTCAATGTTGTTAATTGTTTTAATTCATTATATCCTAACACATATAAATTCATTGCCAATGGATTAGGTATTCTTGTATCTTCTAAATCATTTTGTGTTATTTGATCGTCTGGTACTATGTATGATTTTGCAACGCTTCCAAATTTTGCTGGCATTGAATATGACCTAACTATATAATCTTGTTTTGTTACTACTCTATTTTGAGTTGCAAAATTTGCAGCTGCATTATTTTTTATATCTTGTATTGAATCTGCAGACTTACCTCCACGAGCTGGAGTGTCATTATTAATAGTAACACTTGACTTAACAAAGTTCATTAATGATTGTGAAGCTGTTGAATTTGGATCGTCATTAAATTCAATAAAATCAATTTTTTTAATTGTATTACTTTCAATATTATCTGATATACCATTTCCTATAGTATATGTAATAGTTAATGTAGTATTTGAGGGAGCTTCTCCATATGCTTTCGTATATAAAAAATTTGAAGGATCTATGTCTACATTTACATTTTTTCTTAATTGTTCTATTCCATTTCCTACATTAGCTGGATTAGGAATAATTTCTTCATCATTATTACTGCTTACGCCTGCTCCAAATTGTAATTCTATTTTTCCGTCTGATCTTAATCTTGATACAAATCTTTTAGCTACTTTTTTCATTTTTAAAAGATATGGAGACGAATCACGAAAATGATATGTATCTGGGTCATTGTCTTTTACATTTAATACTTCTTCAAATATAGTGTCTTGTGCTAAATATGGAACTTCTGTCCATACATCTCCATCAGACTCTTTAACAGAAAGTATTTCTATTATATTTTCATCTGGTAAAACTATTTTATCATATTGTTTTGCAGATTCAAATGTAAAATTCTTAGATTTAGTAGTTCCAGAAGCAGCTTGAATTTGTTTTTTTAACAAATAATATACTGGTTCATTTGTAGTTGAATCAATTTCATATATTGTAACTTCTGTAGGACTAAAAGATGACGATAAATTAAAATCTACTACGTCTAAAGTTCTAAACTCAGCTGAGCCATTTTCTTGTTTAACTCTCATACCAGGAGCTATTGACAATGCAAAATCATAATTTGGCTGATTAGATGCACCTGAACCTTTTGCGGGTATTAATTGAAATATATTTAAATTAACATGCGATGAAACAGAACTTAATGGTTTATATCCTAACATATTTGCCAAGTTTATAATATTTCCACGTTCTTGAGCTTGATTTAATATTGATTCTTTTAAATTTGTATCAGTATAAAATGATAACACATCTCCAACATATGAAGCTAATTCTAAAAATATCATTCCAGGAGAAGATTCATTAAAATCAGTATATTGATCAGGAAAATATTGCTTTGTAAATTCTATTAAGTTTTTTCTAAACTGATTAAAATCTTTATTTAAATATTTTACGTCTTTTACTACATTCATTATTTAGTTTCCTTTAAGATTCAATTGTTATAATATTAGCATCTTGTGCTGAAATTGTTAATGACTGTTCTGCTCCAATATTGGAAACTGTATATGATATAGTTATACGTATTGATGATTCTTGTGGCGTATTAAAATCACAAGTTATATTACTTATATCAATATATGTTAACCATCTATTAACGGCTGATCTAATTTCTGCATCAATTGCAATTTTTAATTCATCTGTTTGTTGTTCAAATAAAAGATATTTTAATGATGTTCCAAATTGATGTAATAAATAACGTTCACCACGTCCAGTTAATAGTAAATTTTTAATATTACTATTTGCTTGTTCTAATGTAGTAAATGTAGGATTAAATACTTTTCTTCCATTAAATGGAAATTTTAATCCAATAACTATATCAGAGTCAATTAATATTTCTTTATTTTCAAGCTGGTACGCCATTTCCTTTTTTCTTATCGATTGCCTTCATTAAAGCAGAATAGTCTCGAGTCATTGCCTTTGCAACAACAGGATCAACTTTCATTGTTTTACCTGTTTCTGGATCATTAATAGTAGAGTTAGATACTGATTGTCTATTAAAATTAAATCCTTGTGCATCTTTCGAAGTCATTACAATATCTTCTGACATTAAAGAAGCATAATCACTTGAAGATTTTGTTTCAGTCAATTTGTTAGTTTCATTTAATATATCAGAAAATTTATTTTTTTTAAATTTTAGATTATTATTTGAAATTGTTTTTTCAATTGGATGTTTAATTACTTCTTGTTTTGTTTCTTGTAATTCATTAACTGTTGTTTGTAATCCTGATTTTAATATTTCAGTTAGTTCTTGTTTAATAACAGATCTAACTTCTTCATTTATAACTTTTTTTAGTACATTAATAAATTTTTCTTGTTTCATGGTTATTTCTTTTTATTATAAATATTAAACATATAAATTTACGACCATCCTGTATTCAATTTTGGACCATAAACTTGATTCGAAGATATATCTACATAATAATCTCCAGATTTACCAATATCATTATTAGGTGGACCAGCACCAGATAAAACTTTTGACGGTGCCTCTTGTAATGAGGTTAATAAATCACGTTGTTGATCAATTAATTCACGTATTGAATCTGCTCTCTGATCTAAATCATCTATAGATACATTTTGTAATTGATAAAATTCAGTATCCAATTGGTCATTATAAAAATTATTATCTTGATTAAAATCATCAATTGATTTTTTTACTTCATCTGGTACTGTAAGAATATCGGTATTAATATTGTCTGTTCCGCTACAAGCTTGTGCTAATCGATTAGCTACTTTTGTTAATTCTTGAACTGCTAAATCAATTCCAATATTCAATCTAGATGGAATTGTTTGTAATTGTTCTAAAGATTTTTTTGCATTTTCTATTGTCATTGTTTGTACCATACTTAAATCTGCTCCAGCAATTGCTTGTCCTACAACTGGTACTAAATATAAAGTAGATTTTACAGTTGTAGCAATATCAGATAATGTTTTGAATAAATTAATCATTTCTTGAATTTTTGGAATAATTTCTTGTAATTTTTTAATTAATTCCATTACATCATTTACACCATTTATTAAATCGCCAATTCTTGTGTCATCACAACTTACATCATCTGGTAATTTAGTTGATTCAGCAACTAATTCTAATAATCTTTTGATTATCTTATTAAGTTGTTCTACTATTACATCAACTGCAAATGAAGTTAATCTAGGAGGTATTTCAGGTATTTTATTTAACGGGAATGTTACTGGTATAATTATAACTTTCTTTTATTTTTTCATAAAGTATTTTGTACTTATTAATTTTGATAATTTTTTTCTAGCTCCATCAATTGATGTATTATCTGCTGGAAGTGAATATATTCCTCCACTACCAAACATTCCAGCTTGAATTGAATTCATTATTAATGTTAATATTTCAATTAATTCTTTTCCATGCACCATTGGTTCCGCAGCATCTTCAGATCCTAATAATATTTCGTCTGCATTTAAACTTATTCGATTTGAAGAATCTAATATTATATTATTTGTTTTTGAACTTAATAATATTCTATCAGCTGTGCCAATTAATTGTGATTGGTTAAAATTTAAATATCCACCTGATTTATTTGTATTTTTATTTAATGATAAATTGTTTATTTGTTGTGTTGTAGTTAGATATAATGATGATGCATCTGTATCAATATTTTCTATAGAATACTTTCGTCCATATGGATCTTGATTATTACTAGAATGTTTAGATGTATTTGATAGAATAATAATGGGATCAGAATTTAATTTATTAGTAGAATTATTTCCAAACCAACTAGGCATAATAGAAGTTTGAGATACATCTTTTTGTATTGCTGAACTTCCTAATCGTATAGAATTTCCAAATCTTCCTTGAATTAATGTATCTCCAGAAAATGCTTGTAATGGATTTATTGTTTTTGTTGGTAATACATTTTCGTTTACATTTGACTTATCTGTACTAGGTAGAACATTTTTATATATAGAGGATTGTATTGGTAATGTACATAAATAATACCATTGTAATTCTACATTATTACGTCCACTATATTGATTTGGTCCATTAAATATTAAAATTATTTCTCCAACCGTAGGAGGTGTTTGCATGTTAATCGAAGCTGGTCTTACTTGAACGTCATGTTGTACAGTACTAGTATTATATACTTCTGCAGATACAGAATATAAATTTTCTTGATTTTCACCTGTGCGAATTTGTTCAACGTCTATGACTTCTGCAATTTCAAATGTAACTCTAAACGGATTAGCCATGATTATCTCCTGATACTAAATCTTTAGCTTTTTGAATTTTTTCCTGAAGTTCTTTATCTTCTTCTTCTATTTTTTCTATTTCGTCTGTTAATTCATCTTCAAATTCTTTTGATGCCATTCCTAACAATTCTTTCTTTTCAGATTCACTTAATAAAGATGATTCTCCAGAAATAGTTTGAGTAGTTGAAATATAACGTTGAGTAATAGCAGTTAATTTAACTATATGATCATCATTTTTAACTGCAACATCTAAATATTCTTTAATTAAAGGAACTATTATAGTAGCATCCGATGCATTTCGTATTAACGGCTGTAATTGTGATATTAACTGATTTATTTGTCTATCTTTCTTTTTAGAATTATGATAAACATTTGACATTAAATCAGAAAAACTGACTCCTTTAAATAATTCTTCTTTAATATCCATTATATGATCCTTTTAAATATAAATATTAAAAGGGTAAATTAACGAATTCATTTTGTTCGTATTCTTTGAATTTTGTTGTATATATCTGTTTTAAGACTTTAATTACCTTAGTAATATTATTAGTTTGAAGACCCGTACGCTCACGTATAAATACATATAGTGCTTTTTTATTATATTGCTCTATATTTTCACGATTTTCAAATAAATGTAATATTGAATCAGCTACATGTATATCAGACTGATTTGTAAATATTCTATTTATATTGTCATAACAATATTCAACATATGCATTCATAAAATACTTTAAAAGTTCTTGCATTTCCATGTTATGCATTTCTGTTAGTATATTTCTTTCTTCATCAACATTGATAGGTTCAGACTCTTTCTTTAACTTTGAATATCCTTTTTGATTTTCAGCAATTAAATAATTAAATGATGTTCTTGTATAATATGAATATGCTTTACCGGCCAATGGATTAAATTTATCTAATCGCATTGTTAAATAAGTAACTAAATCAGTTTGTAGATCTTTAAAAGATGAATCAATATAATCACATTTCATCTTATTAATTAGATTTTCTGATAATTTCATAAAGGCAGGATGAATAAATCGTCTATATATCTTTTCTTTTAGTATTTGATGATCATCACAACGATTATAAGCAGCTACTGAATATTCAGTTACTTTAGTCCAGTATCTATTACTAGCTTTTTTCTTTCTCGGCATTAAATTCTTTCTTTAAGTTTGTTACTACTTGTTTTAATTGTTCAAATACTGTTCCAGTTTCATCGTCAGATTCAAACGATCCTCTACTATCAATTCTTTTTAATTGATTATATGAAGCTTCAATTTGATTATACATATATTGAGAATAATCTTCTAATTCATTTATATAATCTTCTTGATCTGATAATTCACCAGCTAATGTGTATGCTTTATATATAAAATATGTAGCAATACCTGATACTAATATGAAAAAAATAATTGTAATCATGAGTCTCCAAAAGTTTTAAATATATCGGTAATTGATTTGTCAATATCTGGATTTTGTTCTGCTAAATTTTTAATAGCAGTTTTTTTAGTAGCTTTTGTTTTAGAACTAACCGGATTAGGTGAGTTATTTTTATGTGATCTCCATCTTTCATATTCAATTTGCGAAGCCATATGATCTGCATGATGTAATAATAGAGGTAAATTAGTTTTTAATTTAGCTTGTGCTGATCTTGCAATAAAATATGGTTTATTAGCATCATCATATATACCGTCATGTATTCTAATAGCTTGATATTCATTCCAAGACATCTGAACTTGATATTTTTGAAGTAAATATATAGATAAATCTGGTACCATTGTAAAAGGAATATTTTCATTATGCTTATACATTCTTCCCATATTTTTTCTATGCCAATCTGATGTTTCTACTTGATATACTTCTCTTCCTTTTCCTGGAAATCCACATTTCCCTAAATCATGATGCATTGCAGCAAACATCATTTCATTGTATTCATATCCAGACATATCAGACCCCATACTTTCCCAAGAATTATACAATTTTTCTGTACAATCCATAACTCTAAGTACGTGATCGATATATCCTCCTGCAAATGCGTTATGATAATGAGCAACAGAAGATGCTGGCATCATTACAATTCTGTCTTCATATTCATCATATAATTTATTTAATTTTTCTGATCGATTTGGAAATAAAGTATTAACCCTATTTCTATATTCATCCCAGTTTGATTTAATTTTTTCTGCTTCTAACATAACTTTTTATTTATTATAATAAATTATTTGGAATATTCCAATATACCTTCTGCCATTTTAAATGTGCAAGAAG
>Ga0181413_1000193_pt1 | contig 18029 bp, 20 predicted proteins | sample 36SPOviralmetaG_FD_130111 | JGI IMG/M metagenome (GOLD analysis project Ga0181413, IMG submission 130111) | Marine viral communities from the oligotrophic San Pedro Time Series (SPOT) site, San Pedro Channel, CA, USA - 36 SPOT_SRF_2012-09-28 | ecosystem: Environmental > Aquatic > Marine > Strait... | reverse complement strand
TATACTTATTTAACACAAACACCAAAACCACCTAAAGTTATAGAGGTTACACATGAATGGCAGAAAAGCAAAAAGACTACGTAAACATTCTAAACAATTATTAATAAGATGGATTAGGTCTATGACTCCTGAAGGAGAAGACGCAACTAAAATTACTGCAGAAAATTTACATGAATTTTTACCAGAAGATACTCACATATTTGCTAATAATAAATTTATGGTTAGTGCTTATAGTCTCAGATGGTTCTATAAAAAAGTAAAAGAAAATCCTAATGCTACATTAGAGGAGATAATGAATGGCTCGTAGAAAACCTAGAAAGGTAAGACCTAAAGATAAAAATGCACCTAGAGGATACGATAGTTTATGGGAATATGAAATACATCAAAGACTGTTCGGAGACTGGTTACACCATTACGATACTATAAAATATAATGTTCCTAAAAAATATGAACCTGATTTTGTAAAAGTATTTGATGAAGATAAAGTTATTCTAATAGAAGCTAAAGGAAGATTCTGGGATTATGCAGAGTATAGTAAATATATACATGTCAGAGATGCGTTAGAAGATAATGCTGAACTGGTTTTCTTTTTTCAAAAACCTTTAGCACCTATGCCTCAGTCTAAAAAACGTAGAGACGGAACTAAAAGAACCCATGCTGAGTGGGCTGAAGCAAATAACTTTAGATGGTTTGATGAAGATACACTACCGGAGGAATGGAGAAATGACTCAACACAAAACAATTAATGATGTAATAATAAAACAAGAAAGAGATTTAGAAATAGAAAAAGAAAGAGACATGGTTAACAATCCTAAACATTATAATACAGGAGAGATTGAATGTATAGATGCTATTGACTCTATGTTAACCTCAGAAGAATTTATAGGATACTTACGAGGTAATTCTTTAAAGTATCGTTGGCGATTTAGATATAAAAACGGTACTGAAGATTTAAAAAAAGCAGAATGGTATGAAAAAAGACTATTAGAATTATTAGACAAAATAGAATATTACAGATAAAAATTATGGTAGAAGATAAAGTAGGACACAAACCTTATTTAGGTATTGAGATAAATTACGATAAAGAAAAAAAGCTAGACAAGTTTAGTTTAGATACATTAAGAGATAGATATTTCTGGGAGGAAGAAACACATGCACAAGAAGCTTTCGCAAGGGCTGTAGTATTTGCTGCCACCTTCAAGGGTGTTACGGATTATGAAATGGCTCAAAGACTTTACAACTACAGTTCCGATTGTTGGTTCATGTTTAGCACTCCTATACTTAGTAACGGGGGTACAACTCGTGGGCTTCCTATTAGCTGTTTCCTCAATTATGTACCTGATAGTAGGGATGGTCTATCTGCTCACTATGATGAAAACATATGGTTGGCTAGTTCAGGTGGAGGCATTGGTGGATATTGGGGAGACATTAGGAGTAATGGTATTTCTACTTCTTCAGGCAGTCGTTCTACTGGTTCTATTCCTTTCATTCACGTAGTTGATTCTCAGATGTTAGCCTTTAATCAAGGTGTTACTAGAAGAGGTAGCTATGCTGCTTACATGGATATATCTCATCCAGAGATTGAAGAGTTCATTAACATGAGGAAAGAATCTGGTGGCGATATAAATAGAAAGTGTTTAAACTTACACAACGGTATTAACATTACTAATGATTTTTTAAAAGCTGTAAGAGACGATTTAGATTGGAGATTGATAGACCCTAAAACAAATGAAGCTGTTAAAACTATAAATGCTAGAGAGTTATGGTGGCAGATTATCTATGCAAGAGCAGAAACAGGAGAGCCTTACATGATAAACATAGACAACTGTAACGATGCTTTACCTCAAGGACAAAAAGATTTAGGTTTAGAAATAAAACAAAGTAACCTATGTTCAGAAATAACTTTACCTACTAACGAAGAAAGAACAGCAGTATGTTGTTTGTCTAGTGTTAACTTAGAGCATTATGATGAATGGTCTAAAGACGATTACTTAATAAAAGATTTAATAACTATGTTAGATAATGTTCTACAACATTTTATTGAGAATGCTATTGACACATCACAACTGGGAGAATATAATGCAAACTTTAAAAGATTTAAAGGATATGTCAAAGAAGGTAAAGAAGGCTTTACAAAAGCTGCTTACTCAGCTTACAGAGAACGTTCTTTGGGATTGGGTGCGATGGGTTTTCATGCCTATCTACAATCAAACGGAATTCCTTTTGAAGGAATCCAAGCTACGGGATTCAACTATCAAGCGTTTAAACATATTAAAAAGAAAGCTACGAAAGCTAGTGAGGAACTGGCTGATATTCGTGGTGAAGCACCTGATGTATCTGGTTCTGGGATGCGTAATGCTAATCTCCTTGCCGTTGCTCCTAACGCTAGTAGTAGTATTATATGTGCTGGTACGTCTCCCTCAGTAGAACCTTATCGAGCAAACGTCTTTACTCATAAAACTTTATCAGGTTCTTATCAAGTAAAAAATAAATACTTAGAAAAAGTTTTAAGAAGTAAAGGATTGAAAGGAGAAGAACTTGACAACGTTTGGAAAGACATTGCCGGTAAAAACGGTTCAATACAACATCTGTCTATGTTAGACGATACTGAAAAAGAATTATTTAAAACTGCAAATGAGATAAATCAAATATGGATTATTGAACATGCCCATAAAAGACAAGAGTTTCTTTGTCAGAGTCAGTCAATAAATTTATTTTTTGTGTTACCGAAAGCAACTGAAGAACAAGATGCTCACGATACATATATGCAATATGTAAATGATGTTCACTGGTACGGTATGCATAATTTAAAATCACTTTATTATTTTAGGTCTGATGCAGCTAGAGCAGCAGAGAATGTTAATATAAAAGTTCCACGAATAAAGCTAGATGATGTGGAATGTATAGCTTGTGAGGGATAATATGAAACACAGTATAGCAATGTTAATAGTTAGTATACTAGGTATTGGTGGAATACTCTATACAACTATCATAAATGCAGAAGTGTCTGGGTACGGAGACGTACATGGTTGTGGAGGTGAATGTTACAAAGAATATACTGTAAAGTATGGTACATTTACAGAACAACTAGAAGCAAAAAGAGTTGCAATGCAAACAGAAACACCTGCTGATAAAGGTGCTAAGATATATGTTAACTGTAATATGTGTCACGGCATGAAAGGAGAAGGAGGTATTGGACCGAAACTATCTGGCAGTACGTCTATTGTAAAAATGTTAATGCAATATAAAAACGGAGAAACTAGAGGTGCACAGTCTGCTCTTATGTGGGGTCAAGCTGCTAACTTATCTTCTGAAGATATGAAAAATTTACAAGCTTACATTGATACTTTATGAAACCAAGACATGTTAAGAGATTTGAAGATTCTTTATCTTATCCAGAGTACACTGAAGAAGATAAAAAGAAAGGTATGAATAATAAAGACTTAGACTTCATGGCAGAAAAGCCTTTACTCTGGGCAGTAATAATACCGTCTATTTTTGTAATTGGTATAGGATTGTTACCTTTCATTACAATGCTAATTTTTTTTGACAAACCAGAATTTCTTAAACCATAAGGAGGTAATTATTATGAAATGTTGGCACTGTAATACAGAATTAATTTGGGGTGGAGACCACGATATTGAAGAAGAAAACGAAGAGTTTACAATGGAAACAAATTTAAGCTGTCCTAATTGTAGAGCTTTTGTTGTAGTTTATTTACCTAGAGGAGAAAATTATTATGACTAAATATTCAGGAGCACTATTGTATAAAGCTCTAGAAACAAAATACAAAGCAGAAAAAGCAGAAGCTAAAGCTAACCTTGAAGTATTTTTTGAACACAAAGTAGCCGTAGCAGACCACCCTAATGTTGTCGAGTCTATGGATAAACTTATAAAAAAATATTCGAGTGCTTCAGAAAAATTAGAAATATTACAGGAGGATTTTTAATGAGCTTATTAGGAACAAGAGATTACTACAAACCATTTGATAACCCATGGATGTTTGATTACTATGTATTACAAAATCAAATGCATTGGATGCCGGAGTCTGTACCTTTACATACAGATGTTAAAGATTGGCAAGAGTTATCTAATACTGAAAAGAACTTATTAACACAAATATTCAGGTTGTTTACACAGTCCGATGTAGATGTTGGTTCTGGTTATATAGATAGATACATGAGAATATTTAAAAAACCAGAAGCAAGAATGATGATGGGTTCATTTGCTAACATGGAGTCTATACACCAACATGCTTATAGTTTATTGTTAGATACTGTCGGTATGCCTGAGATAGAGTACAAAGCTTTTTCCGAATACGAAGAGATGTCTAACAAACACGAGTACATTAGTAATTTGAAAACAACTAAAAGAGATAAAGAAAGTATTGCAAAAACTTTAGCAGTGTACTCAGCTTTTACTGAAGGACTACAACTGTTCAGTAGCTTTGCAATCTTGTTAAACTTTCCAAGGTTCGGTAGAATGAAAGGTATGGGTCAGATAGTTACCTATTCTATTAGAGATGAGTCAATGCATGTTGAAGCCATGACAAAACTTTTTAGAGAGTTTATTCAAGAGAACATAGAAATATGGACTGACAAGTTTAAAAAAGAATTATACGATATATGTAGACACATGGTAGAACTTGAAGATAAATTCTTAGACTTAGTGTTTGATATGGGAGACATACAAGGATTAACTAAGAAAGATATGTATGCCTATAATAGATATATAGCAGATAGAAGACTGCTACAACTAGGACTCAAAACAAACTTTGACCAGAGGGAGAATCCGTTAGGTTGGTTAGATGAAGTTATGGGAGTTGAACATCAAAACTTTTTTGAGGGTCGTGCTACTTCATACATGAAGGCAGGATTAAGAGGAAGACAAGACCAGATAACTTTCGCATCCATGGAGGAGAATAATGGCGAAGAAGAAAGAAGCTAATATAATAAGTTTTAAAGTAGTGCTTACTGCTAACAACGATATTGTTACGGAGTTAAGTATGCTACCGGTAGAAGAAGTAGATAAGGTATTTAAAACTAGAGACGAGAATGAAATAGTTAAGACTATCCTACAGGCAGGAAAAAAGAAATTTTCCACCTTACATAATTATTTTCAGAGTGAACTAGATTTTATAAAGTAGTTCTTATAGTGCTGTAATTGAAGCATACATTACTGTCATTGTTATCCAGAACAGGATACAGAGGACACAGAAATCCTCGCCATTGCCATTTTTCACTAGCTTTTTTTACCTCCATAAGCATTGGTTAAAATTATTTTGAATCTGTTTGTTTTAGCTTGTCATAGCTTCTCATTCCTGCAATTCCTAACATGCCGGTTAGAAGTGGCATCATTACACTAGCATCAGCTTGTGGTATATCTATACCAAAACCTTTTGCTATTGGTGAGATTAAAAAGTTAATAGCTAATCCGGCAACACAAACATAACCTGTTAGTGGTCGCCATGAAGATTGAAACCAATTACCTTTAGCTTCAAGTTTATTTATTTCTACCTGTGCTAGATTAGCCTGATGAAATAGTGTTTTTAGTTCGTGGTCAAGTTGGGCTTGTAAGTCTTTATCTTTTACTAGCTTACCAACTAAATTACTCACTGGTTTTATTAATGTTTCAAACATCTTTTGCCTCCAATATTTTTCTAAGTTTTTCTGCTTTCTCCATAGCTGAGTCAGCATGTAAATCTTGGTCTACAACTTTTTCAAGTTTTATAGAATCTATTTTTTGATTGGGAATATACCTCCATGTATATCCATCATCTGAGTATACCCCGAATACAGTCTGGGTAAACCCTATTTTAATTATCATTGCTACTTGTCCATCGAGAATAACTTTGTCTCCTTCTTTAAAAGAGTTGCTAAGTCTAAAGGAAGCACCTTTTACAAAAGACATAGACCAGTCTTTCACAGCTAGACCAGTTAGCAAAGTTATTATAAAGCCGATAGCCTCGACATAGTATTGTTCTAAGTCCATATTATTTTATTTCAGGGTCAAAGTCTATAGTTCTTTCTAGAGCTTTATTAACTTGCTCAATAACATATTCAGCAACGTCTTGTTCTTTTCTCTCTAGTTTTTTTTCTACAGAATTTGTAAAGTATGTATCTAGTAAAGCTTCATAGATGTTTCTAAATTCTTCTCGCCTTATCCAAGGCTCGTCACCTTTGGTTCTAGCTTTACAATCTATTCTATATGCTTCGTCTAAATCTCTTTCTCTGTATAATATCAACATTAGTAGCTCCAAATACGAGGAGTGGCTCGTGAGTTATCCATATCTATATGAATAAATCTTGAAGCATGGTCTCCTTTTTGTGCAACTCCTATCCTATTAATACCCTCTTCCAGAGCTATTTTAACGAGTGTCATGGCTTGTTCTCCGTTGACTAGTATATCCATAGCCTTACCAGAAGAATGAGCTCCGGGAGAGCTCTTTTTAGCTTCTATGGGGTGTTCTGGAGAACGATAAGCACTGCTTACTTTGAAAGGGAAACCACAACGTTCTCTAATCCTTTCAACTGTCTGCATAAATGCCCAGTCCATATCACATAGACCAGTGTGTTTGCATTTAAGTTCATCTTCTGTAAAGTATTTATACATTATTTGGATGCAATTAATTTTTTAGATTTTAAATCGTTTATATTACCGAGAAGAATATTAGTTTTAGCACCTTCTCCTTCTCCTCTACCTACTCTGGTTTTGTAGTTTCGTATCTTTTTAAATTGATTACTTAAAAATCCTTTTAGCCCTCTGGTATATTCCATTTTTAAATATCCATCTTCATCCCACTCAGGTCCATAATATTGCCTTGGATTATTAGATAATTTAGCATCATTAAAATTAAACTGGTCTCTAAAATAAATATCTCCGTTGTCTTCAACCGCTATACTTCCTTGTCCAAAAGTATATTGTAAAGAACGTGCAGGGTTGTTTATAAGTTCAAATGGATTATCTCTTACAGTGGAAGTTCCTCCTGCACCAAAATCTCTCCAATCATCATAATCAACAACAAATTTATCTTGAGAAATATTTCTCATTACTATATTTTTTAAAAGTGTAAACTCTTCTTCACTGAAATCTTTTTTAGTTATATTTTCTTCTTCACCAAAAAAACTTTGTGTTAATTTATCTGCCCTATCTTTAGTAAAAATATTTCTAAGAAAATCATATTTAGTATCTGAAGCTAGTTGTCTTGCTGCTAAAGGTAAAATTCCAGTATAAAATTCTTCATCATCTTTGTGTATAGCTTCAGCTTCTTGACCTCTATTTCTGTAAGTTTTTTTTATCTCTTTTAATTTTTTTAAATCTTCTTGTGGTATTTCTCCAGCTTTAACAAACTTTTTTTCAGCATCAGACATAGGAGGTGCACCTAAACTAGGCATAGGAATAGAGTCATCATTTCTATTTATAGGTGTAGGCACAGTAATAGAGTCGTCATTTCTATTTATAGGTGTAGGCATAGGAATAGAGTCATCATTTCTATTTATAGGTGTAGGCATTTCTACACGTTTCCTAGGTTTTATTTTTAGTTCTTCTAAAGGTACTACTTTTATTTCTTCCCTAGGTACAGGAGGAGGCATTGTTATACGTTCTTTTATTTCTGACTTTACAACTTTTTCAGGTATGTTTAGTTTAGCACCAGCAAAAATTAAATCAGGGTCTTTTATTTTTTTATTAGCCTTTAATAATTCTTTAACGCTAGTATCAAATCTCACGGCTAACTCTGATAAAGTATCGCCTTTCTTAATAGTGTAGCCTCCTTTCTTAAAGCCTAATCTTTCCATTTGTAAATCAGTTTTCATTCTTCTATAGCATCGTCAAGTTTTTTTAAAAAGTCTTTATTAGCTTTTTTTCTTTGTTCTAGTCTAGCTTTTTCAAAATTTCTTTCTACCAATCTTTTTGCAAACTTTCCTTTAACTGCTTCTCTAACTGGTAATTTATCAAAAACACTTACTACGTCTTCGCTTATATCAATAGCATCATAGCCTCTGGATTTTAAAAATTTTCTATGTGTATCTGTGGTTACACTTAAATAATTATGACGAGGTTTTAATAGTGTTTGAAAATCAAGCAGCTCAGTTCTGAACTTGTTCATGTTTTTATTATCGTTAGTTTTTTTTGCAAAGTCAATAAGTTTTTGTCTAGTTACTATTTCTTTCTTTATAGCATCTGACATTTCTTTAGTAGGTTTAGCAGGATTGTATATTTTTTTAACAGCTTTCTTGAATACTGCATTATCTACTAAGTTTACAAATCCTGACGAACTTCCTTTAGAACCTATTAGCCCATACATAGTAGCTGTAGTAAGCCCTTCGTCAGTAGGTTTAGCTATATAACTTCCTGCTTGAACTGCTCCTCCTACACCTCTATCAACATCAGATGATATTTCTTTTAATTTTAAAGGACTGCCGTGATAATAGTCGGTAGGTTTAATTTTTTTAATAGAGCTTTCGCCTAAATTCTTTATGAAATTATAACCTGATTTACCAAGACCTGCAATTACTTTAACAGTATTTCCACCTACTAATAATTCAATAACAGGTGCACTAGATTGTAATGACCCACTTCTAACACCTCCCCTTCTTTCTATTTCAGAATCTAGTCTAGCTTTTTCTTCGTCAGCTAAACCGCCTTCATTTAACTGTAGTCTATTTAATAAAGGAAAGTCTTCTAATACTAAACCAGAATAAGGTTCGCCAGTGTAAGGATTTACTCTATCGGCTGGATTTTCTTTAGTAAAAGGTATGTCTTCTACTCCTTCTACTAAACCTCCTTCAGTAAATAAAGGTCTTGGTATTATTTCGGGTTCTTCTTTTTTCTTACCAGAGGCAGTAAAGCCCATAGATTTATCTGCATCTCTAGCTAATTTTTGTAATTCTTTAAATGCTTTTGGATTTGTTGACCTTAAAGCTGCAATACCGGGTACTTTATTAATTAATAAAGATGCTGGTCCATTCCAATCTTCTAATATAAACATTAAATCAGATACTGCTGGTCCAGTCAATCTTTGAACAGTAGCTTTTATAAAGTTATCAAATTGTTTTTGTTCTTTTATTCTAATACCATATTCAGTTGGTCCAGCTAAACCTGTCCTCATAGCAGCATCTTTTATTTCCTCAAATAAAGTAGATTCACCTTCTTCTATTTTTTCTAAATTACCTCCTCTACTTCTAAGTGTATTACCAAACATTGCAATACCTACCATAGTCACAACACCTGCTCCCATCTGACCAGTCTTACCTATAGTTCTATGTCTTACATCTTTATTAACTTCTCTTAATGCATTTTTTATTACTGTATTACCAAATGCAGTAGGGAAACCCATTAAACCAAAAGCCCATCTAGTTCCCGGCATTGAATGCCATAACGGTTTTTGATTAGCTGCAGCAGTTGGGTTCATAATAACTTCGTCTACATATCTAGCTGCACTAGGCAGTAAACTTTCGTTATAAAATTTACTTGTATTTTTTCCACCAGCTTGAACCCATTTAATACCAGCAGTGACATCTACTCCTAATTCTTTTAACTCATTTTCTAATCTAATTTTTCGTTTAGGAGATAATTTTTTTGCAGAACGAATACTTCCTGCTATAACTTTATCAGTTGCTAATTCATATAGGTTATCGTATATTTTTGATTTACCTACATTAAAAGAAGTTAGCTGTACAAATCTTGTCCAGTCATGTAATAAATTATATTTAAAAAATGTGTTCTGTGCACGAGTAGCTCTTCTACTAAAACCTTGACCAAACATTGCCAAAGCTCTATCTTCAGATGCTGCACCTACGGCTCTATTAAATCTATTTAGTTCTCGCATTGCTTCAGGTCTAGCATCTTTTAGTTCTTTAGTCCAAACATCATTCCACCACCTCTTGCGATAGTCATTAGCTGTTTCCCAAAGTATTCTTACACCTCCTTTGTCTATACCAGACTCTGTTGTGCCTTTTTGAAAACCTTTTTTACCTGCACCTCTAACTAAAGGAACTGCAACTTCTGACAAACTTGTAACCGTAGCAAGTGGAAGTAATGCTAATTGATTACCAACAAGAGCTACATCATTAAAAAATGTTCCTATCGCACCTTTAGGTCGACTTATTTGACCTGTAGTAACTAAATACAAATCTTCTAATTGTGATAACTCGTTTGAAGTTAAATCTTTATCAAGTTTATTTAATCTTTCTCTAATAGGGTCTGTATGTCTCATTTTAAATTCAGCTAAATCTTCGCCAAATAATTGTTTTCTTCTAATAAAACCAGCAGATTGATGTACATAATTTGCCAATAAATTTTCTACACTACCATCAAGATAATCAGAAATAACTGCATCATTAAGTTTACTTAATTTTCTTTCTTTTGTTAAAGCAGGAGTACTTTTAAAAAATGCTCTTTTTAATGTTGCACCTACTTCACCTTTACCAACAGTTGCAAGTTCAAGAAAAGATTGATTAGCAGTAGAAGCGGGGTCAACTAAATCTTCTAACAAATTAATTATTTGGTCTTTACTTGTAGTACCATCAACCGTTTTACCTAATTTAGGATACTTAGCTTTTAATTCTTTTATTAGTGCACCTTCAACTCCATTGTTTTTAAAATTATCAAGTTCATCTTGAACTTTATTGTATCGCCAACCTCTAGGTAAATACTTGTCTATCTTTCCAATTTTTAAACCTTTACTAATTGCATCGTTTCTTATTTCTGTCATTACAGACCTAATACCATTACCAGCCGTAATAATTTCATCTAAAGTATTTTCAGTAACTTTAAAAGCATCAACAATATTTACCCGTTTACCATCTACATTTATAGTTTTTCTACCAGTTCTTAAATAATAAGCTAATGCATCATTTGTTTCATTAGATATTCTTTGATAAGAGCCATAACTTTTTTTAGTTTTTTCTAAATCTTCGTAACCAAAATATTTTTTAACTTTTCCGGGTACTTTAAAAAATGCATCTCTTGAACCAACTGTAGGTTTATCAATCTTTCCTTTTCTATATAGTGGGTCTAAGAAAGCTGTCAGTTTTTCAGTTCTAAGACCAATATCATTATTTACTAACTCATAATAACTTCGTTCTGATACTGGCATTTTAGCATCAAACCCTGCTGCCGACATACTTCTATCAGTGTCATATCTAAAAATTTTTATTAAGTCATCCAAACCTTTGTCAAGTTTCATTTTTTCAATAAATCTAGAGGTTGGTTTTTCTATTAATTCTCTAGTTACAACACTTATACGTTTGTTTATTGGATGTACAACATAATCGGCAATAGAATCTACAACATCGTCACCATAATCGAAGATACCCATTTTATAATCTTCACCACCATCAATACGATTAGCTCGTCTTTGTTGGACAGAATCATTAAATTTATTATAACCTTTAGAAGCTCCGATACCCACTCCTCTAATAACTGCAGGTAAAGCAGCACCTATCGCACCAGCACCTAATGTTTCACCAAGACTATAATTATTTCTTCTATCAGTGTTTATATCAATATTTTGTGTAGTTGCATTATTAGTACTACCATATAAAAAACCCTCAGTACTCGCTAAAGCAGTCTGAGTTGTTTTACTTAAAGGTTCTTTTAGTTTTTGACCGGGAAGTTTAGATATGCCTTTAGCAGTTGCTTCTGCTATTTCTTTATTAGTTAACTTTTTTAATCCTAATTGAACAGCTTTACTACCAGCTAACCTTGTTGCTGCTGATGCACCTCCTGTCCAAGGAACAAATAACATACTTGCTATTACTGTAGGGTCAGTTATAACATCTCCTGCTATACTACTTATGCCACTAACCCATTCGCCAAAACCACCCATATCAGCATTATCAAATTTACTTCTTAAATATTGATAGTCTCTTTTTTGTTGGTCAGTAAATTTTTTACTTTGAGATAGTACTGATAATCCATCTGCTAAATTATAATCTGCACCTCTAAAATACGAAAATAAATCTGATACTGAATCTCCTTCACCTATAGATTTTAAAAATCTTTCAGTAGTTTTATTAAACTCTTCATTTTTTCTTAAATCAGATAAATTATATTTTTTTCTAGAAGCATTGTAGTCAATGTTTCCATATGAGATACCTCCTAGTGATGTATCTTTATTTAATAAATCTCTAGTGTTTGTCATTTTTAAAAAGTTTTTTCGTCAGCAAGATACCATTTGTATGATATAATTTCTTCTTGGTTATTGACTACAGGCTTAGTTGCAAATGTAAGTTCATAACCTTGTTCTTCATCTCTTTGAATATATTCTTTTCCTTCACGTGGAATAAAATTTTGATTATCACCATTTTCATCTTTGTAACCTGTATTGATTTGTTGCCATTCATTTTCATTTAAGTTAGAAACATATGTATCTGCTGTTTCTGGTAGTATTGGCAGATTAACAACATCTGGATTTACATACTGTACTGTACTTGCATAACGACCTGTACTCCAAACATCACTTAAAAGACCAAAACCAATCAAGCCAGATTTATTTTCATATTCTTCTGATGATTCTGGTATAATTCCTGCTATCTGTTCTTGAATAGCTTGTTTCAAAGCTTCTGCTTCATCTAAATCATATTTGTTTTGATATTTAACAGAGCTTTTTATAACATTAGTTATGAATATATGAGATTGAAAACTCGAAGCATCTTCTGTGCCATCATCACTAAATTTAAAATCTCCAGATATAAATTTTAAAGCATCTGACAAATTATTATCTTTAGCTATCATCATTTGAATTTGTGAGGATATATTAAATCTCTTATCATCATCCTTGACTTGGTCTGATATATTTGTTATTTCCTCTCTACTAACACCATAAACAGAATCATGTATATCTCTTTGCCTAACAGTTAAATAATCTGTAGGGTCATCCACTCCTCTTTTTTTAAGTTGTTGTACATAAGTAAAAGTATTAGCAAATCCTTCAATGTCAGCTTCTTGAAGTGTTGACAACCCCGGAAATCTATCTATCTTAACACCATTTGCATAAGCATCTATTAATTTTTCTTCGGTTATAGGATTAGAAGAGTCTCTAAAATAATTTTGTATTCCGTTTTGTTTATCTTTTAAATCTTGTGTAGTAGTAGTAAAAGCATCAAACATTTCTAATCCAGTCAGAGCTGTACTTTTTCCTTTTAAAACTGCCCTATTTCTAGCCATTACATCACCTACTATAGTATCGTTTTCAGCTACTAAGTTATCTTGTGCTTCTCTAGTAAGTCTTGATTCTTCTAATGCTCCCTCTAGTTCAATTTTTTTACTTGAGCCTGTACCAAATATTCCATCAAACATATTGGCAAGTACAGATTTTTTAGTTGGGTCATCTCTTAATTGATTTCTAGCAGCTAGATATTCAGCTTTAGCTGCATCATTATATTGTCTAAATGTAGGCATTGTAACCACTGGACTTTTAGATTTAGCTAAAATAAATTCTTCTGCTAGTTTTCTTTTATCATTTAATGTATCCATAAATAATTGTTTAGAGTCTTCGTTTAAATCCCTAGTTCCCGCTAAAGTATTATAAGGATTAGTTCCTAAAGCAAGTTGCATATTTGGGTCTTGATTAAAAAATTCTATAGATTTAGTATTTAAATATGCTTCTTTATCAGCTTGATATTGTTTAAACTCTGCTCTGGCTTTTATATTTTCTTGAGAGTTATAAATATCTCTATTAGTTTGAAAAATATCTTGATATTGGTCTTGTAAATCAGTTAAGTTATTAGTTAAGTTTTCTTGTAAACTTTGCTGTTTACCTGTAAATCCTGAAAGTAAAGCAGAAAGAACTAAAGCTTCGTTCCTATCTCTACTACTAACTTTTCTTCTTCTAGCTAGTAATGAACCAGCTACTTCGCCAAATCTAGAACCATCAAAAATACTCATTCTATTCCTCTGTTTGTTTTGTCAGTAAGCTCCTAATCTCAGGACCTTGTTCTTTTATTTTATCTAATAAATTTCTAGGTAAAACATCTTCTCTAATGTTAAGCTCTTTATCTTTACTTACTTCTTTTTCATTTGTTAACTTACTTACAGCACTTTTAAATTGTGCTAAGTTTTCACTCATTTCATCTTCGTCTTCTTCTTCAATATCGTTAGGTTCGATATTGTACTCTATTCCTGCTTCTGAACCTAAAGACATTATAGTATACATAATTGGCTCTACTAATAATAACATTGTATCGGGATTTATGTCACCTTGAAAAAATTTTGCATATAATACTGCAGTAGTAATATCAGTAACTGCCATACCTTCTGTTAAACTAGCAATAACAAGTTTAACTTTTTCAGTGTCTAATAGCTCTGTAGTAATTGCTGTTAAAGCTTCTCTAGGATTAGAATACTTTGCAGGTTTTTCCCACGCATACGGAGCACTAGGGTCATTAGTTAATGATTGACCCGGCATGGAAGTTCCTTTCGTTTTTAATGAAACTAATTCATCAAAATCTAGTTGATTAAAATTGTTTTTTGCCTTAATAACAGTAGGTTCATTTTCTATTGCACCTACAAACTCAGATATATCTATACCAGAATCAACAACATCATTTACACTTCTTTCAATAGCTTCTGATAAATTTCTTGTTATAAATTTTTTCATTGGTTTTACTTTTGCCATTATGCCACCTGAATTGTTGGTTGACTAAATAATTGATTACTTACAGCATTAACATCGCCTGAACCAAAAGTCATATGTGAGTAAGCATCATTTAAGTTTATATTAGCCTCTCTATAAATTGCTTGAACTTCTTGAAGTTGATTACCGTATTCTTGTTGAGCATATGCTGGGTCTCCTACATATTGGTCATCTGCCATTCTTTCAGATATAGCTCCTTGAGCAGCACCTACTAATAAGGTTTCACCGACTTCTAGTCCTTTGTCTACTATATTTTCTGGACTAAAAGATTCTTTTAATCTTTCTCCTGCATCTTTAAAACCACCAGCTATTTTTTGTCCTAATGTAGGGTCAGTGCTTCCGTATTTAGCAAAGTTTTGACTCATTGTTATGGACTCTTGTACACTTTTAGCAGGAGCAATTACTGAAGTATCAATACCCGGTTTGGTAAATGTTACAGACTGAGCTGGAGCTCCCGCCTTCATTATCTGATTAGGATAAACGAAGGTTTCACTTGGAATATTAGTAGTAGCAGTAGTCGTTACCCCTGTAGGAGATAGAGAATCCAATGGATTAATATTAGGGTCTATAGAAAACTTACTTACTTCAGTTGGGTCAAATTGAAAGTCAGGTTGTGGCATTGCATATTTAGAACCTTCTGCAGTAGCTGTAGTAATGTCTCCAGAAACATCGATAGTTGGAGCAGCATCAGTAACAGGAATGTCAGGAACATCTGCTCCCATAGCATCTAATTTACCTCCGACAGTATCTGCTTTAAAATCTGTAGCTCCTCTAGCAGTTTTAATTGCTTCACCAATCTTAGCAAAAGCAGCTCCTGTAGCACTACCAAATGCAGCACCTTTTAATACATCTTTAAAATCTCCACCTGAAAGTAAAGCTCCAGCACCACCAGTGATAGCACCAGTAACAGCTCCAGCAGCTACAGCCGGTAAAGCAGCTATTGCAGGTACAAACATAGGTAAGGTAACTGCAGCAGCTATCATTAATCCCATCCGTACATATTTATTTTTAGTTAGTTTTTTTACCCCTCTACCTACTTCTCTTACAACTTTGGCTACACCTTTAACAGATTTTTTAACTATTTTAGCAACTTTACTAACTTGTTTTTTTACACCGCCAACTACTTTTTTACCGGCTTTTTTTATTTTATCAAATATTCCCATTATATTCTCCTATGTCCTCTCGTATGTTATATCGCCTATTATTGCACCTATTAAACTTTTTAATGCTCCAGTATTTTTGTAACTTTCTGGGTCACTTGCAAGAGCTGTATTAACTAAAGCAGCTATTCTTTCATTTTCATTTTCAGCACTTCTAAAATCATAGTCAGCTTGGTCTCTTAATTCTTGCCATAAAAAAGCTTGAGCTTGAGTACTAAGATTAAAAGCATTCTGAGCATTCTGTAAATTAACTGCATTTTGTGCTGCAGTGTTTGCAGTATTAGCTTGTCTTCGCCATTGTATATTACTAGCTTCAACAGCAGCAGCATTCTGTGAATTCCATTGATTTCTAGCAAAATCTTGATTCGCATTAAACTGGTCTACTTGAGTTGCTAACTGAGCATTTAACCTATTAGCATCAGCTATTCTATTTGCATTTCTAGCAGCAGCAGCATTAGCTTGAGTAGCATTGAATTGTGCAGTTGCATTTCTTTGAGTAGTATTAAACTGTTCCATTTGTGCTGCTAGGTTAGCCATAAATTGTTGAGTTTGATTTTCACTAGTAGCATTAAACTGTGCAGCAGCATTACTAGCAGCTTGATTAGATAACATTCTTTGTTGTTCTTGTTGAGCTTTTAATACATTTGTTTGTTGAGTAGTATTTAAATTAGCTAAATCAGTTTGTAAAAAAGCTTTAGCATTTTGTATTGCTAATCTTTCGTTCATACCTGCTTCTGCTAAATTAGCTTGTGATTGCAATACTGCATTTTGTATTATAGCTTGTTGTGCATTTGTTGCATCGGTAATTGATACTGTTTGAAAAAATCTACTGTTAGCTAACTCTGTTTGTTGGTCAGCATTAAACTGAGCCATATTTAAACTAAATACATTTTGAGCATTTTGTAATGCTGTTTGTTGTCTTAACTGAGCATTAGCTAAAGATTCTTGACTTATTAAAGTTTTTTCTTGAGCTACTGATTGTTGAATAGCTTGAGCATTTGCTTGAGCTAATGGTACTGCTGATTGTATTATAGCATTTACTAAATTATCTCTACCAACTGTAGAAGCTTCCAAACCTCTTTGTGCTAACATTTGTTCTACTGCTGATACTGCAGGTCTTGCCCATGTAGGTATTTCACCGCTTTCGATACCTTTTAATAAAGTATCCATTTGATTACTAATTAATGCTTCTTGAGGTAAACCTTCAATAACACCTCTTTGTGCTTCAGTAAAATCAGTTAATCTATCTTCTAATGCTTCTGGATTATCTCCTAATTCAGTAATTGTTGCTTCGTCTAATCCGGCAGTTCTTAATTGTTTTTTAGCTCTAGTAACTCGTGCTAATGTCGTGCCACTTGCTTGAGCTGCAGTGGCTGTTGCTTGTGGGCTTAGTTGACCAACTACTCTTTGAGCTACTGCTCCTTCTTTAACTTGTACTTCTGCAGGGTCAATTGTAGGTATTTTTTCTACACCAGCAACTTTAGCTATAGCATCATCAGTTACTTGAGTTTGAGCAGCAGTTATTGTCGGAGCTTGTGCAACTTGAGCAGGTTGCATTGTAGCTGCAGGTGCAACTGTTGGAGTTTGTGCAACTTGTAAAGTTCCTACAGTGCTTACTGGCTCTTGTGGAACTTGGCTAACTATAGTTTCTCCTACACCTGTAGGTGCAGCCATAGTAGTACTTTGCTGTTGAAGACTAGTATCTACTTGTTGTACATCAGGTATTTGACTAGCAGCAGAAACTTGTCCTGCTTTAGCTTTTTCTAATTCAGCTCTATTAGCTGCTTTTTGTTGTTCTGTCATTGCCATATTAGCTCCAGTATTTGATTTTATTTGTGCTGCTGCTATTTCACTTGGTTTAGGTGATTCGTTTAAATTTACAGTTTGAATATTCCCAGATGAATCTGGAAAACTTATCGTAAAATTACCACTATAAGCATTAGCAAGTTGTTTACTAAAATCAGTTCCATAGCCACCGCTACCTCCATATAACTTTTGTCTTGGACCGTCTTTAGAAACTTGACCACCTTTGCGATAGTCTTGACGTTCAGAACTAGTACCTGCTCTTTTGTACTTTTTCTTCATATACTATTTTACCTTAATTCAAACAGTTTGTCAAGCTTTTCATCTAATTTATCTAATCTATCTACTAAGTCTTTCATAACTGCTCTGGACTCACTTTTAGTAACATAGTCTCTAGCTATTTCTTCTCTAGTTTTATTTAACAAAAT
>Ga0181413_1000190_pt1 | contig 18058 bp, 27 predicted proteins | sample 36SPOviralmetaG_FD_130111 | JGI IMG/M metagenome (GOLD analysis project Ga0181413, IMG submission 130111) | Marine viral communities from the oligotrophic San Pedro Time Series (SPOT) site, San Pedro Channel, CA, USA - 36 SPOT_SRF_2012-09-28 | ecosystem: Environmental > Aquatic > Marine > Strait... | reverse complement strand
TCTGTCTATGCACTGCACACACGGGGAAGTATGGTCGGTTTGGTTTATTCGAAGAGTACTCATCACTCGCATATTTCCTAGAAAAGAAGAAATGTAAGGGAATCATGAGGTCGGCAGAATACTGGGAAAGGTCTCTAAACGCTGGTAATGTAGAATCGTCATAGCCTATGTTTCGATTGACAAGAAATCTATTCGCCACTTTTTCTGATATTTCTAGATAAAGCTCATCATAAAGAATACCCCAATCATCGTGGATTTTTTCCACTTCGAGTTCATCTACGAGCATAGTGACACTTTTTAGAATATGTCTCCCCAATTGGTCTGCATAGTTAGCACCACCACCAAAGTCGGTTAGACGTGGCATAGTTATGCTGAGCCACATATTGCTCAAAAGGTCTCCCATGTTTTGTGGGTTGAATTGAACTTTGATCGTTTGTCCAAATGGCCAATTTGGTACCCCACCTGGGTTAATGATATTACGACTTCTATGATACTTTCTAAATTCCGAATGTTGTGTCATGTCCTTGTCATTAAAGAACGAGTCTTCTGGGTCTTTGGAAAGAAGATACGTATCCTGCTTTCCAATAGCCTTGAGAGAAATCTTTGCAGCTTCACCCATACTTATCTATTGATTACAATTTTTTAATATCATTCTCCCACATACTCACATAAGTCGTAGCCCTCATAATCTCGAGTTCATTTTTCGCCTGTTCAGATTCCTTCAAAAGTTCTCTCACACTTTCATCCGTGTACTGAACAGTCTTGATGTTTAGGAGATAGTCGTACGTTCCACCAATTCGAGGGAAGAGCCCCGAAAGTTGATTCTCAAGTTCTTGTTTTTTCCGACGGAACACGACGATATCACCATTGATTACCATCATAACAAAACGCGATTTGTACTCACACATTTTGGATTTGGTTTCAAGAACTTTGATGAGATGTTCCTTGCGTTTTTTATAGTACTCATATCGAAGTTTGATAAAGTCGGATAGAATAGACTCAGCTGTATCGTATTTGTGAATACCCTTGGTTGGATGAAACAGATGCATGTTTGTTGTACGAAGTGTCTTTTGAAGTTTGAGATCCTTGATGATATCTTTACCTGTGTAATCTTGAATAACGAAATCGACATTTTCAGTTGTACTGTTGTTTGTGAAACTCGAAATCATCTTCTTCTCGACTAGTGCGTCGAGATGTTCCTTATAATCTTGAGTCCAGCGACCTGGTGGTAATTCAGACACCTTCACAGTCTTTCCAATAACATCCCAAACACCTTCAGTCATCCACACATCATCATGTTCAAAAATGCGACCCTTGAAACCCCTAAACCATGGTTTCATTTTCTTCATACTCTTACCATGGAGGTGGTTGAGGATATTGTCCCGAATATCCTTGGGATTGTAAGGTGGTACATAACAACTGAACCCTGTACCGATTCCTTCTGTACCATTAATAAGAACCGTGGGTAGCGTAGGCATGTAAAAGTCTGGTTCAATAGAACGACCATCATCGTCTAGGTAATTGAGAATGGCATCATCATTGGGGTCGAAGAGCTTTCTCGCCTCTTTTGTAAGCTTTGTGAAAATGTACCTCGTTTGGGACGCATCCTTACCACCCATGAGTCGTGTACCAAATTGACCACATGGCTCTAGGAGATTGATGTTGTTGGAACCTGTGTAATCATTTGCCAGCTTCACGATAGTCTCTGCGAGAGACACTTCACCGTGATGATAGGAACTCTTTTCAGCGACATATGCAGCCAATTGTGCCACCTTCATTTCAGCAGTCAGATTCTTTTGGAAACATGAGAACATAACCTTTCGCTGTGAAGGTTTCAAACCATCAGCCATGTGTGCAATTGAGCGCTTGAGGTCTGCAAGACTGAAATTCACTAGGTCTTTGTGAACAAAGTCTGTGATGTCCAACTGTTTAACCTTTCCATATGACACTTCAAGCTCACTTGCCTCTTTTGCTGTACTCTCAAGGAGCCACGTCTTTCGAGCATCAGCTTTCTTCTTATCGAATGCAAGAACGATTGAGTCATCAGTCATCGTGTCTACATCAAACTTTACAGTGAGATCTTGAATCTTCTTGAAATATTCTCGAGCTTCGGCAGATGTTGAGGTACCGAGACCCTTATAGTACTTGATTCGCCATCCAGCCTTGCCATCACCATACCAGGTTCGAAACGCCGAATCGGTATAGAATGACTTACTCTCAGAACCCTTTGAGGCTTTGATGATTGGTGTGACCATACTCACCACAAAGTTCAGTTTCAAAAGACTCGGCCAGAAATAGTGAATCATATTGAGAATGAGACCCTTGATATGAGAACCGTCGTTATCTGCATCAGTCATAATCATGAGACGTCCGTAGCGAAGTTCCGACACACTCGTGTACTCCTTCCCTTGTTGAAGTCCCAAAATCTTCTTGAGATCGTTGAACTCTTGGTTGGAGGTGAGTTGTGCCACTGAAGAATCTCTCACATTCTTACACTTACCACGGAGAGGGAAGACACCGTAGTGGTCTCGACCAACCACAGAGAGGCCAGCAACCGCAAGGGTTTTAGCCGAATCACCCTCTGTCACGATGAGGGTACACTTACCAGATTGAGCCGTACCAGCCTTGTTTGCGTCATCCAGTTTGGGGATCCCAGTAATCTTAGACTTACGAGCACCATCAGTCTTCTTGAGTTCCTTCATCTCCTTAAACTTTGAGAGTGCCGTGAGTTCATCAGCGATACCAGTCTTGAGGACATTCTTAACGAATGTCTTGGGTAGTTCAAACTTGGAACCAAAGTCCTGTGCCTTGAGTGTACACTCAGATTTGACTTGACTTGAGAAGGTTGGATTCTCAAGGGTAGCCTTTACAAAGATGTTGAAGGTGTTCTTCACTTGTTGAGGCTTCAACTTAATCTTCTTGGCCATCTCCTCGATAACACCTGTTGCAACCAGAGATGCCACGTGATCTACATGGGTTCCACCTTTGGTTGTACAGATACCATTGACGAAGGATACCTGTTCCAGACCATTTTCAGAAGGTCCGATACACACAGACCAGCGGTCTCCATTGACTGAGGTGACATTCTCAACACCTTCATGCATCTTGGCGTAGGTGTCGAGGTTCTGTTTAGGTAGAACATCCCCATTGAACTTGACCTTACAGTTTGGGGTTGTGCAGATGTTTGCATCCCATACTCGCTTCTGGAAAATCTTGTAGATTGCATTCTCCATCTTGGAAATACCAAACCTTCGCCAGTCTGGGACAAATGTGATAGAAACGGATGACGTGCCCCCACTATGCTTTTTGATTTTTGGTGGTTCACACACGGTCATATTCTTCGACCATTTCTGTGAGTAAGTCTGTTTGTTTTCATGATCTTTGATGACGATAGAAAACTCGGATGAATAGATGTTTGTCAGTTTAGCGCCATAGCCATTGCGTCCTCCTACGACACGCTTCTTGGAATCATCATAGTTGGTACTTGTGAGGAGGTGCCCAAATGTGAGTTCAGGGTTCCATAGACCTTCTTTTTCGTGCATACGAACACCGATACCACCGAGGGGTCCATTGTTTTCGATAGACACGGCACCCGATTCCTTATCGATATCAACGGAGATGGAAGAAACATTTTTTGGGTGCATAGAGTTGCGGTCGATTGCGTTGACAAGGATCTCGTCAAAGATTTTCAAGAGAGCTGGGGAATACTTGAGGTTCTTCTTCTCAAACTGTGATTTATTACTGTTGAGAACCCAATACGGTTCGACATTCAAGTCGACGGGACCGACATATGAGTCAGGTCTCTTGAGAATATGTTCAATGTGGGTGAGTTTTTGGACACTCTCCATATTTTCTTGGTTCTATTACAATTTATGTCTCTAACTTAGGCGTTCATTCCATCCAACTTGCTTTTGAGTTTTGAGATATCTAACATTAAGTCGAGATACTTGTCGGTTAGTTCGGGTGTATGTTCTTGACACTTGGTTAGATACTCAATATCTACTTCATATTCATCTATAACCATGTCTGGATCTATATCAAAAAATTCACCGTTGGGTGCACGGACATGTGCGTAACGAGCATGAAAAATATCCTCAAGTTTTTTTGTCTTGCATGAAGACGTGGTGGTTTTGTTTATTATCATTGGGAATGGAGATTTGAATGTTTTATAAATTTTGAACTTGTAAGGAACAGCTGTGTTAAGTTCACGAACTCTTTGAATAGGGTGTATCGATTCACCAATTTTCACTTCAGGAAAGGAGTCTGTCGTGAGAATGTATATGTAAGAGGCATCTGGTAATTTTTCAGATGTTTGAGAAAGACCGAGATATTTCTCTACGTCTTTGATTGATCTCAGAGGTGAAGATAGATTAGCTCTGCTATACTCTGGTGAATAATAGTACGGGTCGGGTCGAGCACCCACTTTACGCCTTTGAGAGTACCTGACTTCCCAACCATCGGGAAGTTCGAAATCGTGTTTGTCAAGGAGATGCTTTTTTAATTTCAGAATATGTTCCATAGTACTTAAAAATTTCAATATAATTCTATCTACTTAGGTATATGCTCGCCCTCGCCTCCGTCAAGCCTCATGTGAACACTGCTCGAAGGTTTGAGAAGCGTATCAACAAGACCATCGTCAAATCAGCTGTGAACGTCATCGACAAAGTCTACAAGGACCGCGACTATGCTCGGTTCTATGTCCTTGAGACGGTAGCCCGTGTCCCATACTTTTCGTTTGTGTCCGTTCTACACCTCTACGAGACTTTGAGTATATCACGGAAGGCTGACTTCTTAGAGACCCACTTTGCTCAGACGATGAATGAGTACCACCATCTCCTCATCATGGAACAACTGGGTGGTGATGAGCGCTTCGTGGACCGATTCTTTGCCCAACATACAGCCTTTGCGTACTACTGGTTGACATGTCTGTTGTATGTAGTGTCACCGAGGATGGCATACAATCTCTCTGAACAGGTTGAGGAACACGCGTATCATACGTATGACGAATTCCTCAAACAGAATGGGGCGAGTCTTTCACTTGAGCGTCCACCAGCTGTGGCTGTCAACTACTATGACGGTATCAACAACCTGTATGACGTCTTCGTCAATGTCCGCAACGATGAAGGTGATCACGTGAAGACGATGCAAGACTGTCAATTGGAAATCGATGAAAGATGAAATATTTCAAGAGCTACTTGTGTGTATATTTCTTTTTAACAGATTCAAGAATTTTCAAAGCAGATAGAGCTCCTGTGAATATAAATAGTATCTTCTTTGTGATTGGCATTCGTATTTCATTTGGGTGTGGTATAGAAGGTCTTCGCAGTTTTTTATGTATTCGTCGTAAAGCGTCACACGTCTCGAGATATTTACCCTCTGGCATCTGGTCCTTTACCTCGTCGATGGTGGTCATCACTATGATTAGATCTTTATCTACTGCCATATTTTAGGTTGATACTTTCTTTTTCAATAATTCCATGAATTCTTTATGTGTATAACGAGCACCGAATACATCATCATCCAGTTCTGCGTCTTTAATATTTTTAATAACAAAGTTATCACGGTAAGCGTTTACACAAATATTTTCTCTCCAACATACCCATTCATCCTTATGAACTTGTATGAATACAGTCACATAGACTCTTTTTGTTTCAAGAGAGAATTTTTCTTCAACTCCTGGGGCAACCCCCTTACTTTGTTTCTGGATCGTCACACCATTGTTTTCGTATTTTACTCCACCCACCTTCGGAATGTTTACCGTTGATATATCTGACTCCTGTGTTGGACTTATGATTACATAACCTTTATAATCACTAAAATTGGATATACATATTTCTTTTACAGGAAACATCCACTTCCAAAAGGTTCTACGATCATTTGCCGGAACAGTATCTCGACTTTTTCGTAGCATAGGAAGACATTCACACTTAGGCGGTTTGGGGTCTTTGTCTTTGGTTTTCCGTTCATGCAAACGTCGAGCTCGTTCCATTTAAATTAACATAATATTTTCTTTGGATACGATAAGAAGATATGTACTTCTATTTGATTATTGCAATTTTCATTCTAATTGTCATGATGCAGAACAAGACTAGAGGTATGAAAAGTTCAATCGAGAAATTGGTAAGACAATCTGCTCGATACGCCACAGCTGCTCAACAGGATAAGTCTCCAGTCATAGCTATTCTCCATGCGAACTACGCGACTGCCTACCTCTATGCTCTTAAAGATATTGCGACAGAATCACAAATTCATAATGCGACTGGTATAAATGTCAAGAAGTTCAAGGAGCACGTGATTAATGTACAAGATATGGTGACTAAGAAAACTACTGAAACATGCCCAGAATTTGCGGGACAGGTTGACATCTATCTCGCAGAAATTGGGGGTGAAGCCTGAACACCTAAGTGAAACTCAAAAATGTTAAAAGTAAGTCTAAAAAAATGGAAGTTATTCGTGATTCAACGTGGGAACAGTGCCTGGCCAATGCGGCCAAGATGTACAGGGTCAACGAACCCGACGACAGGTGCTATCACCTAGCGGATGCAACGTGGAAGTGTAAAATGTCATACAAACGACATGAAGAGAAGAAGGATAGTCGAAAGCTCATCGTGATTGACAAACCACCGGAGGCTTCAATCACTTCACGAACACATGCTAAAACCTGTCAGGCAACTACTATGTCTGGTAAACCTTGTTCATTCAAGGCGGTGTGTGGAGATTTTTGCAAAAAACATCGGATTGATAAAGTTCCTCTCGGAAAGAAGGTTGAAATAAAATCCTAGAGTACTATAAATGTTAGATCAGGAGAGTCTTAGACCTGTAATAATAGCGATGGCCCTTTACATCATCGTAAATGTCCTTCTTCCTCGTATCGTCACCAAACCCACCGGTTTCCAACCTTTTGATGACATTGTCATGACTAGCATTGCGCAACGAGATTCCTTAATGAGTGGTACTATCCTCATTGGTCTTATCATTCTTGCTACCAATTACATTCAGGATGAATTCTTCTAAGACATTCTTCCCCCCTACTAGATTTTTCGTGTGTTCGTGATCCATATGACGAACACGATTATCATACGCATGCCTCATGAACTCCAAGAGTTGGTCAAAGTTTGGTTCACCCCAAACCATACCCTTTTTGAAGAGAAAATCGTCCCTCTCCAACTCTTGAAGTCCACAGTCAATCGTATACGGTGTCTTGATATATTCCGGTGCACCACCATAGTTCGTGATGATAACCGGTTTATCTCGCATAGCAGCTTCTACAGCACCCATACCAACACCCTCTGAATGAGAGAATCCCACATAACAATCACAGCGATTATGGAGAGTATCCATCTCTTCCTCGGATAACATATCATTTATGACTTCGACTCGTGGAAACTGAATTTGTACAGCTTGATTACTCGTGGCTTTTACGACGAGACGTGTATTCGGTTCATTCAGTCGCACAAAAGCCTGAAGAATGTCTCTGAATTTCTTTCTGGGGTCCATGATGTTTCCAATGTGATAAAATGTGTAAGGCTTCTCTTTCGGTTGAGGAATGTGTGCATGAATGACATAAAACTCGTTATCGGGAAACTGTCGAGAGAGAACTCGTTTACAAAATTCACTTGGCACTGCGACCCGTTTAAACTCTTTCATGATGAGGCCATAGTCTTCATGAACCGTCTCTGTTTCACACACAGTCATACAGGCTAAGTTTTTTACTCGGGTTTTCGCATACTTGATATATTCGATGTGATCGCGTGTTGGAATTACAAATATCAGGCCGTTATCACTTTCGGGTAATTGTTTACCTATTTCACAATATTGACCATCGGATAGAAATAGTTTAACATATTTCAGAGCATGCTGTCCTATCCCAGTTTTCAGATGAGGACCGATGATAATCATTTGGTATAAAGATAATCTTTCTTTTATATATAGTAACATGAACCCTCTCATCAAAGAAATCGAAGATGAAATGAAGCGTACCCGCCTTGACAAGAACCGCCTATATGGTCTCTTGACCAAGATTGTTGAGAACTGTGGTGGTGGTTCCGGTGGTGCTGGTGCTCAGGGTCCTCCCGGTCCCGCTGGTCCCCCAGGCCCCGCTGGTCCCCGTGGCGTTGCTGGTCCCCCTGGTCCCGCCGCTACCGCCCCTGCCCCTGCCCCCGCCACCGATGCTCCCGCTAAGAAGGCTGCTCCCGCTAAGAAGGCTGCTGCGCCTAAGAAGAAGGCTGCGACGACTGCTTAAATACGAAATCAATATAAAGCTAGTACCCCTATTATAAATATATGATTGCATCGACACGGATTTATAATACGGCTCACAAGGAAAGATCGGGAAAGCATTGGCGTCAGTACTCAACGGGTGCAACGAGTCGTGGTCGTCGTAAGTTTGTTGTAAATCCACCTGAATCGAAGTCAGATGTTAAGATTGAAAAACTCGAGAAAGATTTGAAAAAGTATAAGTGTGCGAATGAAAAGCTAAAGATGATTGCTGGGTGGAATATTCGTGCGACACAATCTGCTCTCAAGAACTCCATGGAGATTCTTGAAATTGTGGAGGACCTTTACGGTGAGGATGCTTTTGAGTCTCCATAAATCTCGAGAATATCTCGTACGATTGGACTTCTCTCGATATCTTTAAAGTCAAACTTGATATACTCGATTCGTTTCGTGCGTTTACCATCTAACCGCGTACATATGTCTATGAGACCGTTATCTTCGTATTTCCGATCGTGTTGTTTAGGATCACCAGTTATGACCATCTTACTACCCTCACCAATACGAGTGAGCAACATCTTCATTTGATTTGGTGTTGAGTTTTGCATTTCATCTGCGATGATGAACGCTTCTTTGAATGTTCGTCCTCTCATATACGCCAGTGGACATATTTCGATTATCTTCTCTTTGATCATGTACTGAATATCATTTTGACTGTAGAATTCACCAAAAACATCCATGATGGGTCTAGTCCATGGGTCCATTTTCTCTTCTAAAGTCCCGGGGAGATAGCCTATATCTTCTTCGACAGATACAACTGGTCGGGTTAAAATGATTTTCTTGTAGGATTTATCGTTATAACCAGATATAGCTGCATAGCACGCTAACATGGTTTTACCCGTACCTGCGGGTCCTACCGCGAACACCATTGGTTTACTCATACTGTAAAGTACCCGGTTGTACTCCTTTTGATGGTCATTTTTTGGTGTTATGTTTGGATGTACTTCCCCCAATTCCATCTCTTCATTGAAGTAGAGTTCACTGTCTTCATATGATGATGAAAGTGAAATTTTTAGATTGTTGCGGCCTCTTTTACCTCCCATACTTTTTACGCAGAAGATTTATTGACCCACCATATAAACCCACCTAAAATTGAAGCCAAAACGGCGACTAATAAACCAAATGAATATTTTTTAGGGTTTTCCTCTGGGGGTTTGTCAGGGAGTCTTTCGACATTGTGATTTAGTCTATCAATTTTCTGTAATAACTTTTCGAGTGCCCTCAGGATTTGAAGTTCTCGATCCTTTGGTTTCTCCTTTACATTTACTGTGGTAATCTCAAGAATCATATACCATTTCGAATCTGGTTGAAGAGTCACATAATCTCCATCATCTTGTTGTTCATAGATGTTGAAGTTTAATTTTTTGATAGATATAGGATTGAAGTAATTTGTATTTTGCTGGAAACGTTTCCATTGTTTATCACGGAGAACTGTGTGTGATGAATGATTAAAATGCCTTTCCAGGGGAACTCTTGCTAGAATTTGTCCGTGTCGTTCATCTAATATTTGAGCAACTTTTGGAATCTCTGGACAAACGACATCTACAAACTTGGCTATATTACTTGGATGACTATTGGGACTTGCTTCACCAACTTGTGTGATGTAAAAGTCTACCATCTTGATTCCCAGTACCCTACTCATATCTTCAACGTGTGTATTGGATTTGAGTGTGAGGTCTAATGAAAATGTATTATTTGTACCATTCACAAAGTTGGAATCCAGGACAATGTACTGAACCTTTTTAGGTACGTCGTCAAGCGACATTTCTAATATCAATAAAGATTATATTATGGCTATTTCAATTGCGACCAAGGCAATTGCTTTTACTGGTACTCTCGCTGCGGTCACGATCGTAGATTCAATCAGAGTTTTTAACGAGTATAAAAAAATGGAAACTAAAGTTAATAGAAAATGATTTATCTTCAGGCTTTTATCCAGAACCTGACATCCATGGGACCTCATTACATCGCGAATACCTACAAATGGGTTAAGATGGCTGTTTGGGATGCCCCGTATCGTGTATGGTTGGATGTTGAACTCGAGAAAATTTCGATTGAAAGAAATTTTTGCACTCATCCTTGTGAACATACCGACGAGAAGGACTGTGATGAAAATTGTGATGAGGAACCTAAGTCGGAGTAAAATATAACGAAAATTAACAATGACTGATTACGTTCTCCCTATCAACGAACTGTTCGTTCATTCGAGTGTTCCACTTGGAATTCCTGGATTGGCGACTGACGATCTGAGAATTGCATTCCTGCAGGCTACATCTCCTCTGTGCCCGGACGTCCAGCGTAAAATCTGGGAAGAAGTTATTTACTGCACCAAACCCATCGAACCACCCCCAGCTCCTAAAAAATGCCGTTCGGTTTCTTACACTCGATCGCAGATTTCTTTGCCCCGAAACCTGTTTCCCTAACAGAAAAAGGTACGGTTGGTAAACTTATCGAAGCTGTAAATGATTGTGGTGAAAAACGATACATTGAAATCGAAGCCGAAAGAAATTATCAACAAGAAAGACAGCAAGATTTGGAAATTCTCCTTACGAAGTGTAAACGGTTATTATCCTTCGTAGAAAGAACAGATGATGTACAGGTTTTTGAGAAGATGGCTTATTTTGTTGTAAAAGTCAGACAGGCTAAATATCGTGGTGATGATATTCAGGGATTGTTTCATGAATTTGAAACAATTGAAAAAAGTGTAAAAAAAAGCTCCAAGTCTTTTAAAAACCTAAGTCATGCGATGATGATGGGATAATCATGAAACAATGGATCTCTTCCATAAAATATTGGCACTTGTCGACAAGAACTCAGACAGGATCCCGGAGGGAGATTACCTGGAGTTGTGCGACACTATCCAAGAGTTGCGAGAACATGTGAAGCCGCCATCATTCCTTGACCAAACTCTACCCACATGGATAAGTGATTATGATCCAGAGAGAGATGGACCCCCCGTCTACCAACCTACTGTACCCATGTCAGATGGGCAGCCACGAGAATGGATGAATGATTCGTTGCCATCTGATCCTGATACTGCTGCCCAACGAGAACGAGAGCAAATTCGTCATCGATGGAGAGAACTTGATGAAGAGGTTATGTATCCGGGATTGAATCAGTTTTTACAGGAATTACACGAGGATTGGGCGGCAACGGATCACGACGGGCCAGTTGAACCTGGGTTTTATTACCCCCCGCCGAGAGATGGTACCACTGTTGCTGAAGTCACTCTAACGTCTGGGCCTGACACGTAAACTGTTGAGGTCTCGCCAAGCATCTCGAATTACTCGTGGTGGAGCTGAAGGGTCCACTCTAGCTGAAGAGCGTGTTTCCATACGCGCGGAAGGATCTATCATAGCTGGTGTATAGACATCTCTCCGTTTTGAGAGTTCTTTTAATTTAAAGTGTAATTTCTTGAGTTCATTTGATATCTTTATATATGCCCACTCATTCCTCGTTGGGAACATCTCATCGTCATCCATAATCTCCATGATCGTTCTTATGTGTTCCATACCTAAGTGAAGCCTAGAATTTATATTTTTCAAGAAAACATGGAACACCCACTCCCCACCGGTATTTTCGTTGAGATGTCAAATGAGTTTGACAACTGGACTGAAGAGGATTTTGACAAAGAAATCAGAAGACTTCGAGAGCGTGTCAGGGAACTTGAGTCCCAAAAGGTTACACGCGTCGATTATGAAGAGGTTGTACTGGATCCACCTGACGATGATGATGACGATATCATGCACGACCCCGATGTTCGTGAGATGGTTGAAAATGGTGAACACACCTGTCACATGTTTGACGCACCTTGTCAAGCATGTGAAGATGATGAAGATGAAGAGGAGACCGAAGAAGATGTTGAAGATGCCGCGATTCGACACGTTGACAAGTTACGTGCACACTTTTGTTAATACATATTTAAAAAGAAGTTATTATTTCATAAATATATAGAGTACATGAATGGAACACACAGTACACCATCGAATATATTATGTGAATATGATGAACATGAGATTCGACATATTGAATTGGGTAATCAAACTATAACACAAGTCTTAAAACTACCACAACAAATGATTGACTATATGTGGAAATGTATTGATATAGCAAAAAAAAATCCGATATGTCATAAGAATCATTTAGCTGGTCGGATATCCCATTCGTACATACTTAAAGATTCACATAATTTAGTTGTTCGTAATTTACTTGATTTGTTTTATAACTCGGATACTAATCCTAAAATGTTTGAATTTATAAATACTGAAATTAAACGCACATATAAAAAAATGGGAATTATACAAAAGGGTATGACACTAGCACCACATTTAGATGTTATGTGGGTGAACTTTCAAAAGAAAGGTGAGTTTCAACCTCTACACACACACGATAGTACTTTCTCTTTTGTAATATGGATGGACATTCCTTATGATTGTGAAGATGAGAATAAATTACATTTCGCGAGAAGTAATTCGTCGAGTTCTACATGTGGAAACTTTAGCTTTGCATTTCCATCTGAAGTATCACGTTCCGTGGTGGAACATTTTATTGAACTATCATCTAAAATGAATGGGTATTGTTGTTTTTTTCCCAGTGATTTATCTCATCAGGTTTATCCGTTTTTTACTAGTGATAAAGATAGAATTAGTATTAGTGGTAATATATCGTACTACCCTATGAAATCTAAGTAGCTCAACTCCAGAGGCAGTTATTCCTCACCGAGTTGGTCAATTTCTTTTTCGTATGTGTGAGACATGAGTATAGATTTTAAGTCTCTTGTAAATGTAATATGCTTTTTTGGAATATCACCCCAAAGTCGTTCATTCGATACAAACGCATCTATAGCTCCGTCTCGTAAAAGTGGTTCGAGAAGTAGCCAGTTTGGTTCACTGTATCGAATCTTTTTACACCCTCTCGCAAACCTCCGTGAATATATGTACCACGCAGCGATACTTCTATAGATGTGTATGGGTCGCTTCTTTTGTTCGAGACATTTTCGAATAGAGGGAACTACAAATGTGTGAAACTTTGTAAATCCATCCATACAGATCCTATCAAGATCATCATGATTTGTCTCACTAGAAATTCTTTCTTCAACTTTATCGATATACTCGTATACATCAAATGGGATATCAATGTCAAGTGAAGGAATAATTTCTTCTTCTTGCAACATTCTAAAGTGTGTACGATGTGCTGTATCATTCATTACCTGGTCGAAGGTGTTATACCCTGAGAGAGCCCCAATGTAGGCGAGTGAAGTGTGTCCACCATTAAGAATCCGAATCTTTGTCTCTTCATAAGGTTCGATGTCATGTGTTATAGTGGCACCAACCTGAGATAAATCTGGAAAGTCGGAAGCAAATTTATCTTCGATAACCCATTGAGTATATTCTTCACTTTGTATGGCACTGTTTCCCCACGAAGGAAAGAGTTCTTCAACTTCATGGCGTACAATATCTGTCGTACGTGGCGTGATACGGTCAACCATACATGATGGGAACTTGACATTCTCTCTTACCCAATCGGCGAGTTCATATTGATTGGTTTGGTAGAGATACGCTAAAAATTGGGTTTCAAGAACGATACCATTCTGACGAATGTTATCACAGCACATGACCGTGATTGGGGTCTTCCGGTTTCTAAGACCACACGCGAGATATTCAAACAAGGGAGATCCAGGTGCATACCCACTTTCAGTCACGGTTACGGTCACCAACTGAACACTTGAGAGTGCAAGCATGTGTTTCGCCACAGTTCTGTTTTTGGTCCAGTCTATGTAGTCTAGATGAGACCTTACGAGTCTATAGGATGAAGGCGTTTTGAGAACATAATCATCAATTTCACGAAACCCTTCATTTCTTAGATTGACAGCTACGATACCCCATCGAAGATCACCGGTTTTTTCCATGTAATCATCTATGTAGACAGCCTGGTGAGCTCGATGAAATGCACCATACCCTATGTGTACTATACCAGTTTGACATTCGGCTTTGTCATATGTGGTTTTGTACATATCTGTGTTTAGAAAAGAAAATTTTAAGCCACTTAGAAAACTTAAATGTGCTTACAATAAGATGGCAGAACTTTTGCGTGTCATGCAAATAATTGATCAGAACTCAAATGTATTACCAGAAGGAGAATATTTAGAAGTTTGTAATCTACTGAAGAAATCATACGAGACGAGAACAGATCCTGTGTATATGTTCAATTATGAAGACTATCGTATACCACCAGTAGCTCCACCAAGTACATTTCGGTATTTTTATGACTATTATTTCGATAAGGGTGTAAGAATGGATAGTCAACTTCTTCGTATGCAAATTCGTTTCCTAGAGGATAAACTTGATACGAGTCAGCCACTCAAGAGAATAACTAAGACTGTGAGGGAGACTGTCCGAAAGCATTATTGTATGATTAATGGTGATACGATGGGTGAACTGACACTCGAAGATATGAATTTGACTCCAGTTGAATTTAGAAAAATGTGTAAAACCTATCTCAACATTGAGAATGATTTTAGGTCAAAGTACCGAAACGCGATTATACAGAGAATCATGTGGTTAGAAGAATCGGACGAACGTTTGGATGAATGGTAAAAATCTCAGTATATATAAATGGACGTTGTGTTTACATACGGTCGGTTCAACCCCCCACATTTGGGTCATAAAATGATGATCGAAGAGATTATCGACAGGGCGAATAAATTGAAAAAGATACCAGTTGTGATTGTATCTCATTCCATGGGTAATAAAACAAACCCGTTATCTGTTGGAGATAAGACTAAAATTTTGAAGAGATGGTTCCCTGATTTGACTGTGTTGTCTTCGTCAAAAACCCTCTCTCTCGCAAAGATTACAGAGAATTTCAATAACAAATCTGTCATGATTTTGGGTGAGAATCGCAAAGATGCGTTTAAATTCTTACCATTCAACCGTGTTGCGTTGAAAAGGCCGAACGCTGCACCGTCTGCGACTAAAGCTCGTGCGGCGGCTATAGGTGGAAACAAGGAGGCATTCAAGAATCTCACTGGATACAACTTAACGAACAACATCCAGAAGAAGATTTTAGAAGCTTCGACAGTTCTCAAGGTTCGAAAGCCTAAGACATATAAAGCTTTGTCGAAATAAAATAACAATGCAGGCTATTCGCCCCATTGTTAGTTGTCAATTGCCATCAAAGCATGCTAATCGTTTTAAGAAGAGTATGAAAATTTACTCTACATCATATAAGAATGTCGACCCTTACCGTGAAACTTCCTTACGGTACATGGGGTACGCGAATGAGCTTGGTGAGGCTTTTACATCGTATCTCCCTGAGTGGGGTCTCCCCGCGTCCTACTGCGTCGCCGCCTCCTATGTCATGTTTGACACGATTGACAAGGGGCAGAAGGCGTATGATGCTGCCGAAGAGGAGGCCAAGCTCACCGACACCCTCCGAATTTCCACGGAAACCATGACATGGCAGATGTTGGCGTCCGTTTTCTGGCCTGGTTCGATCATTCGTGTGATTGTAAACATGGCGGCTCATATGGCGGGTGATGAACATCAGTTTTTGCCAACACTTGTTGGACTCGCAGCGATCCCCATGATTATTAAACCCATTGATACCACAGTTGACAAGTTGATGGAGACGTCCATTTCGAAGGTTATACACGGAGAAATCAAAACACCTGAGGATGCGAGTACTGCATTCGCCACCACGATGGGGTCTGTATCTGTTCCACCAACGATGTATTTATTGGCAGACTTTATTAAACCTAAGTGAAATTACAATTTTCAAAAAAGATAAGTTTTATTCACCATGGATAACTTAAAAAATTTGATGTCGTGCATTGACGACATTTCCAAGATGATCCCCGAGGGCACCTACTTGGAAATGTGTGATAATATGAGGAAAGTGCATGCCAGTCTACCAAAAAATGACGACCCCCCTGCAAGAGACAATCGTCGACCACGTGCGTCAGTTCCTTTTCAGGTAGTTCAACCCGGTGTGGCTGTTCACCGTATAATTAACTATGCTGAGAGTGAAAGTGAGAGTGAAAGTGAAAGTGAAAGTGATGACGAGCCTTGGCAACCCGAGTGGTATGACGAATGGACACAGAATGAAGATATGATTCGACGACTTTTGGCTGATTTGAGGATTGCTAAAACAAGTTTGAGAACCCTGAAACCCATTCAGCGCAACACCAAGAAGGTGAAGGAGGCCGCTATGAGATACTTCACCTCCCACACTCCACTCCTGGACATTGATATTTTCGATGGAAATGAAACAGATGAAGCTACATTCGAGAATTACGTTCGAATTACGAATTGGGCTAATTTTTCACCGGCGGACCGTAAGGAGTACACGAGTAAAAAGTTTGAGAAGAAGATTTATGACGAGTACAAAATGGTCGAAAACCACCGCATCGAGAGGCTGATGAGCGAGACGGGGGAATTGAAGAGAAACTTGGAGATTGAGATTGCTGACGTGAGGGAGCGACAGAGCTACTTGAGGCATCATTACAACTTGTAAGTTTGTGTGCACCACCATTTGTTGCCACCTGTATATTCGAAGATGATATGAATGAGGGCACCAGCGATGACATATTCGGTCATGTGTGGGAGACCTGTACCAATCTTGGTGAGAGCCATGATGATAGCGAGGTTCATGAGACCGATGACGATAGCTTCCATGAGAACAGTGTTTACCGGTCTTTCCATTTTAATGTAATCCAAGAAAATAATCATGTCTGAGTTTCTTTACTTGTTTTATCTTTTAGTACGCCAGGGCTCCAAAGTTGTGAAACGTGTTTGAATAGTGTTCTGTTGAATGGTGCAACTATTGAGTGCTCTTCTTCAATGTTTATCGCCCAATCGTCTACATTTTTTACCAACGTGGTCTCCGAAGATATCTGTTTATCCATATGAGTGGCTGCCTTGGCTCGATGAAAATCATAGCATCTTCCGGGTGCGTTATGAGGTCTTCGCAATTGTATATCTCCAATCTTTACAATATGATAGTTTCGACTCCACCACCCTAATTTCCAACCAGTGAAAGACGCGTAAAGGTCTGGTTCATTTTCAACTATATTGTCATACTCACTAGAAATTTGATCCCACACTTCCAGAAGTTCTTCTAATTTAATGTTGAATATTTTTCTTAATTTTAAATTATAACTTTCTGACATATCACCTTTATGTGTAGTTTTTATGTCGTTGAAACTAATACCATTACCTTCTTCGTCAATTATTTTTCCTGCACCACCACGTAATATTAGACGATGCATGAAATGATTTAACCTTCGATCAAAACGTCTAAGTGCATGCGACGTCTGCCTATGACTATTTGAACTACCCGCAAAGTCAAAATGGGTACTAAGTGTTACCAAAACAGTTACTAAACCTCCTAACACACCAAGAATTAAAGAAAATTCCGAATCATTTTTGGTCACCAGTGTACCAGTGGTGAAGATTGCCGAAAGAAGTACAGCTGGAAAATTCAACCATTGATTTAAGACCTTAAATCGTGAGGCTAAATGTTGGTGTGTGTCCGTTTTCGCCCATACAGACGTTTGTAGCTGTCGAGAGTTATGTATAATAATTTCAATCGCCTTCATATAACTGACTGGAGGACTCGATACATACCTTTGGGGTTTTGGTTGCATTAGAATAGGACTACATTTTTTTGCACCTAAGTGAGACCCCCCTTTAGGAAAAGCAAGAAAGATGGATGAGATACTTGCAGAGTTGCGTGCATTGCGTGAGGAGGTTGGGTGTTTAAAGGGTCAATTGGGTGGGGTATC
>Ga0181413_1000189_pt1 | contig 18130 bp, 17 predicted proteins | sample 36SPOviralmetaG_FD_130111 | JGI IMG/M metagenome (GOLD analysis project Ga0181413, IMG submission 130111) | Marine viral communities from the oligotrophic San Pedro Time Series (SPOT) site, San Pedro Channel, CA, USA - 36 SPOT_SRF_2012-09-28 | ecosystem: Environmental > Aquatic > Marine > Strait... | reverse complement strand
GTGGCCAGAGGCAGAATCGAACTGCCGACCCCTTGTTTTTCAGACAAGTGCTCTACCGACTGAGCTATCTGGCCAGTTAAATAATTATATTACAAACAAAAAAAGAAGTAATTAAAATTATATTTTGTTACTACATGAGATAATTGACTCCAATGAATAAAAAATTTTTAATATTATTTAATTCTTTAAGATTTCGATCTTTTAGTTTTTTGAGGTATGTTTTCTTTAAAAAACGAAGAATTAGAATTAAAACAGAAGCAACTAAATATTTTTATAATCTACCTGCAATCGAATTCGATAATTGGGCTCAAAGTTTAGACAAAAAGTTATTTTTAGAAATGAAAAATTTTCAAATAGCATTTCAGGAACACGAAAAACTTTTTGACTTTTCTCCATTAGGAGGTGCTAGAGGTCTAGATCAGTTCGGAGCTCTTTATTTTTTTACCAGGATAGTTAAGCCTAAATTAATTTTAGAAACAGGTGTTGCAAATGGATACTCATCTTTTAGCTTTCTTAGTGCAATGAATATGAACAAGTTTGGAAAATTAATCAGCAATGATCTCCCACCCTTGGATATAAAAAAAGAAAAGTGGAAATTTATTGGGCAAATGGTGCCGAATGAGTTGAAGGAAAATTGGTCATTACATTTAGGAAGTGATAGAAACAATTTAAAAAAATTATGTAAAAAAAACAATTTTGAATTAGCTCACTTTGATAGTGATAAGACATCTTCTGGAAAAATGTTTTGCATAAATACATTACTAAAACACAACGAAATTAATCCAATAATATTAATTGATAATTGTGCAGATGATTTTTTTTGGAAAAGTCTAAAAGTTAGCTCCTATCATAAAGTTATTTTTGAACAGTCAAATAAACGATTTGGAGCATTGATTCATTCAAATACTATTTCAGACTACCACTTATAAAGCGGGGACGACGGGATTCGAACCCGCGACCTCCTGCGTGACAGGCAGGCGTGAACTCCAGACTTCACCACGCCCCCGAAAAATTTATTCTACCTGATAATAGTCTTTTTGGAGCAATTAGTTTAAAAGAATTTTTACTTGGTAAAAATATATCTCTAGAGGGTATTTAGATAAACTATTTTCACTGAAACTAAATCCTGATACAGAGGATATTTTAAATGTTTTTCTTAACATGAACTTGTGGGTCGGGTGGGAATCGAACCCACGACCTTGAGCTTAAAAGGCTCCTGCTCTACCGATTGAGCTACCGACCCTATTTTTCGTCTTATAAATAATACACTATATATTTTTTTATCTATTTACTCTTCTTCATCAGTAGCGTCATTAAATATGGTTGAAATTTTAGATTTTGTACTATCTAATGCAACTCCAAGCTCATTTGTAATCTTCTTAACAACCTCTTTTGATTCCGATTTAATGTCTTCGTCTTTGACAGTTTCATCTATTGCTTTGATTAAATTTTTAAGAATTTCAGAACTTGTTTCAATTGTTGATTTAAAAGAATCTTTTAAATCATCTACTAAATTCTCCTGAGAGACCCTGTCTTTTATTTTTTTTGTCACCTCTGATATGTCATCAGAAATGCTATCCCATGAATTATTTTGGTTTTCCACAAGTCAATGATATCTGGTGATTAAAATTTTGCTTTGTCTTTAAATAATAAATTTGGATTAGATTTGAGTCTTTGATTAGCCCATCTAGCAGGAGCTATTAATTTAAAAAATGGTGGAAGAAAAGGCCTCGTGTATTTCAAAAGCTTTAGATTAAATTCTAAAAGAAGATTTTTTAATTTTGATTCCTTTATTCCATATATATTTTTAAATTCTAATGGGAGAGTGTTAAATGCTGTAAATGCAATGAATGGCCATATAGGTTTTATATGTGTAGGAACTGGACCTCCAGCAATTATATCTTGAACATCTTTGGCAACATCTGTATAAACTAAGTAATCTAATTTACGCGATTTTTCAACAACCCAATTTTTCAAATCTGCATGTGTTTGAGGCATTTTATTTGTATCAACTAGAACTAGTCCAGCTGAAAGCATATTTTCTTTATGGTATTGGTCTTTTTCAATCTCAGTTAGTCTTTTAACAGTTTTTTCATAAAAATAAATTGATGATATCTGTAGGCATGCATGTACCCAGAGGAGCTGTTCGTGATCTAAAGCATCATAGATTTCTCCGGTAACTTCATCTTTTCCTTTAATAACTTCATGAAGTTTATTAATTCTATGGGCACTATCATCCGCTTCTTTTTTTGTACCAAAAGTAACAGAATTTTGTAAAGATAAAGTTCTAATTAATCTTTTCCAGGGGTCCCTTTGATAGAATGAAGTCTGTCTTGCACCTGCAGCAATAAGAGGATGAGCAGCATGCATTAATAATGCTCTGGCACCACCAAATAATACAGTAATCTCTTTGTTGACTTTCCACATCATTGACTGTGGTCCAAAATATCCTGGGTCAGCGTTCATTATTAAATCGTATTATTATTTATGATTTATATGAAATTAATCCTTTAATATAATAATTAGAAATGAATAAAAAAATAATATACATAACCTATCAGACATTTCCAGCATATACAGCTAACTCGATTCAGACAATTACTCATTTATCTCATTTTTCAAAAAAGAATTTTGACGTCACATTAATTTTCCCATTAAGAAATAAAGAAAGTGATTCAAGAATTAAAACACTCCAGGAATTTTATGATTTTAGTGAAAATTTTAAAACCATTGGAACCATCCACCCACTACCATTTAAAAAAATAAATTTTTTTGAAAAATTTATGTATATTTTGAGTCATTTTTTGTGGTCCTACTTTACAGTAGGTAAACACCAAAAGAATAACGAAGAAGCTTACTTTTTTACAAGATCTGAATGGATTTTTTATTTTCTTTCGAAAAAAAATTTAAAGGTAATATATGAATGCCACCAACTTTCTAAAATTAAAAAAACTTTGATTAAGAGATGCATTAAGAATAAAAATTCTAAAATTGTATTCCTAAATCCTGATATGCTACAGGATCTTTCAATAGATCAAGATAAAAATATTATTATACTTCCAAGTGCTTATGATGAAAATATTTTTCATAATAGCGATAATAAGCCGGAAAATACGAGAATTATTTATGCAGGATCATTATTTAGATTTGGACAGTCTAGGGGTATAGGTTTATTTGCTGAATATTTAAATAAGATAAGTGATTTAGATATAGAACTAGTGGTAGCAACAACAGATAATAAATCTAATAAATTTATTGAACAAATACAAAAAAAGAATAAAAATATAAAATTTGAAATATATTCAAATCTTTCGAGAAGAGAAGTTTCGAAGTTGTACAACAATTGCTCAATAGGACTTCTTGTTAACAATGATTCAATACATGCTACTAAATTTACATCACCTTTAAAGTTTTTTGAGTATGTTGCAACTGGATTAAAGGTTATTGCTACTGACAACAAAGCACATAAATTATTACCATATCAAGAAAGTATTCATTTCTTTGATTTAAATAGTCCAGAATCTATTGAAAAAGCGATAAGGATTTCATTAAAATCTTCATTTCCCAATTATCATAATCTAAATGATTACTCCATGGATAATAGGATAACTAAACTCAGCAAATTATTTCAATAAAGCACGCTCGGTAGGATTCGAACCCACAACCCCCTGATCCGAAGTCAGGTGCTCTATCCAGTTGAGCTACGAGCGCTAGTTAATATTGTTTTCATCCTTTTTTCCCAGGATAAATTATCTATATTATTTAATGACAATTTAGACAGCTTATCTCGCAATTTTTCATCTAAAATAAGCTCTTGAAGCTTAGATGAAAAGTCAGAAAAATTTCCGTTTTTAAAGTAAATAATTCCTAATTTAAATTTCTCTAATTCTTTATGTGATTCAATATCTGATGCAAGAATTGGTACGCCACAAGCTGCCATTTCAAAAATCTTCATAGGTGAAGCATACCTATTCATATGAGTATCACTTGGATATGGAACAATACCTATGTCAAAGTTGTTTAATGTATCAGGAACTTTCTCATGAGGGATAATTGATTTTATAATGTAATTCTTATCACTATTTGTTGTTTTGATAAATTCTCTTAATTCGTCAAGTTTATTTTCCGGACCTCCTATTACTTCCACATTTAAGCTGGCTTCTGTTGAAATTTTATCTATTTCTATAATTGAATTTAAAACTCCCTTATCAACACCATAGGTTTCTAACATCCCAATATAGCCAACAGTTATATTGTTAATTGATAAATTAGTTTCTTTTCGTAAAAAAATATTATTATCAACTCCATTTGGAAGGTATAAAGTATTATCAAAATTTACTGAAAGCTCATTTGTAGCAAATTCTGTGACACCAACCATCAATACATTATTTGATTTTTTAAGTATTGAAATTGATAGTTTTTGAATATATCTTGCTTGACCATGCTTTTCGTAAACAACATTTCCAAAATATTTTTTGGAGATAGCCAATATATTTGGATTTGTAGACCATATCAAATTTTCATTTGAATTATTTTTTAACTTTCTAGACCAAATAAATGTATTTAAGCTGTAAAAAATTTTTTTTAATAAATTTGGTAAGATTTCATAAATTTTAAAACTTGTTATATCAACATTTTCAATTTCAACAAAATTAATATTTGATAATTTACCATAGTATTCTTCAGGTGTTTCTGACAGAGTATTTTTGTTGTAGGTTTTAGGATAATAAATATTGACTTTACAATTATTTTTAGCAAAACCTTTTGCAATTTGAATTACATGGTGACTGTAGGCCATCTCAGATGGAAATCTTGCAAACAATGCCATAGCGACAGTTTCTTGATTATTCAATTTGGGCAACCATTTTTCCATGCATCAAAAAGTGTAGATTGAGAGTTTGAATAATTAAAGTCTTTGTTTACAGCCCTATAATTTCTTAATTTGTAATCTTCAATAAAAAAACCATCTTTAACAAATAAATTTAGAGTTATTTCTGAAGCAGAATCCACTTCATCTACTTCATAAAGCTTTATATCTATAAAGTTACTTAAAAATGTAAAAAATACAGCAAAGAGTAAAATTTTCATATTAAATCCATTTAGATGACTTAGTAGAATCATGAGAGCTATGAATGAAGGAAGAAGATGCCCTTCTTCTGTTGGAAGTCTCAGAAAACTCAACTGGAAAAATAAAAATATTGCGAATAGTGAAATTGTAGTGTTGCTAGTTTTCATTTTTATATCTTTAAGTAAGAATAAAAAAACTATAAATCCTAAAGTGCCAAGATAGTTTATCTGTTTTAGTATGAATCTGCCTAATCTCCCGATTATATTATGATCGGTATTGGTTAGATTTACTATACATGTCATTTCTGATATTGAATCATATACACCCGCATTAATATAAAAATTGTATAAATTTAGATAAAATGGAAAATAGATAAGACAACTTAGAATAGTTGTAAGAACCCCAACCACAAGAGCTTGGTTTTTATTTTTTAAAAAAAATAGAACTAAAATTACAAAAAGAAATATAACATTACTCAATCTAACTCCTATAGAGAGCGACAAAAGTATTGATATTAAGAATATATGACTCGAGTTACTTTTATACAATGCTGTGTAAAGTGCAGAAAAACCAAATAAGCTACCTATAAAATAATCTATAATACTCAGGCCGGATATTAAATAGATAGGTGAAAAAACAATTAGAAGATAAAAAAGGATATTTCTATTGTTATTTCTATTAAAAAATTTATAAATTAATCCATTTAAAGAAATAAGAGTTAAAAACTGAGTAATTAGTAATCCCTGTTCAAAGCTTAAGAAACTCATGCTACTTGATAAACTTGCAATTATTCCAACAAGTAATTCATAAATTGGGAATCCTGGTGGTCTAGACGGTATATAGACCCCAAGTTCTGTGTAATTTATATATGTACCAATTAATGCATATGAATCCCAATCAGAACCAATATTCTTATTTAAAAAAACAGGAATAAAGAAAAACACGGATGTAACTACTGACAGTGCTAAGAAATTAAATTCTGTAACTTTTTTCATAGTTATTGATGATTATATACTTTATTATTGGTAATTAGCTGTTTCAATAATTTACGATAGTTGCTTTATAAGCAACGCTTAATTTTAAGAATCGATTTTGTAAATTATTATCTATTGAGAATTTTTGATAAAGATTAAAAAACTTTTTCATTTGTAACATATTTAAATTAACATGCAATTGTGAAGTATAAAAAAAGCAATATTTTCTTAATTTTGTTCTTATTGTTATCATATTGCTCTTTTGGAAGCAGTGATGATATAGAGGAATCTATAGCTTCAACTACTACAACTACCACAACAACTACAACAGTTAAAATCCCTCCTAGTACCTCTACCACTACTTTAATTTCTGAAGAAGAATGTATTGAAGATAATAATCAAAACATTAATTTTGATAAGACAATAAATGTTCAAATATTTTTAAATAAATATGGTTTTGATGCTGGTGATGAAGATGGGTACTCAGGTCAGCAAACTGTAGATGCAATTCGTGATTTTCAGTCATATGTTGGTTTAGATCCTGATGGCGATGTTGGACCAAACACAATTATTAAGATGAGAGAATTTACTGGCTGTGAAGATAGAATTAATAGTTATACTTCAAGTTCTAGCTCAGACACAACAACTACTACAACAACAGTTCCAAGCACAACCACTTCAACAACAGTTCCAACCACAACAACCACAACAGTAGTTGAAGCAAGCACAAGTGAAACAAATGATAAATATGGTTTTGTTCCTAGCACCTCACTGTCTTCAAACGAAGTATTGACTTTATTTAAAGGAATAGAAAATTCAGACAGTGTATGCGGTACCCCTTATCTTAGATCATTAAATACAGGTGTTTCTAATCTGTATTCAAATGGATCAGTCCCAAACACATTGAATGTAAGTAATGGATCTTTTTCTCAGTCAACAAACACTACCGAAATTTTTGAGGAAGACAGTAATAAAATTAAAATAAAAATAGTTGGAGATGGTAGTACAAATTATAACTACTACTTCATACCACCATTTTCATCAAGGATAACAAATGTAATACCAACTTCTGTGTCAACTTCTTTGAACTTAACGGAAGCGACTTTTAATCTTGATAACTTATCTGAGGGAGTATGGTTTTACAGCTTTGCAGAAAATGGATCTGGTACTGTTGTAAAAGCTTCAGGTAATCGAGAGTTCTCAGTAGGAACAACCCCTTCTCAACAAGTTTCTTCACACACGGGGGTAACTAACGTTATAATTACCTCTCTAAACAGTTCATCGGGTCTGTATAGAAATATATCAGCAGGAGAAGCGTTTAGTACAACAGATACTTTTAACATTGTTTACATTACAGATTCTATATCAGATAATAGACTTGACACATCTGATGAAATTGAAATTGATGATTCAGTAATTAAATTAAGTAATGAAAACCAAGCATTCGTTGGAGAGGTTTTGTTAATTGGTACTGAATTAATGAAAGTTACTGCGAAAGATGGACAAAACTTTACTGTTGAGAGAGGATATTTAAATACTGAAATAAGAGCTTACAATTCAGGTACCAGTCTTAAAGCTATTAAAAACTTGAATAAAGAAACCATAATTTCAGATAGTGCATATTTAGTTTTTAGAAATGAAATAGGTATGAGATTTCAAGTGCTTCTTGGTAAAGAGTTAACTGTAAACCAATATAATTTGTCTGATTGTAATATTGATAGATATTCACTTGAAAAGATTACAACTTTTTCTTGGAGGTCAAGTGGTTCATCTACGACTACATCCACAATTCTTGAAAATACTGCAAACCCCTTATTTAATAAGTCATTTGTAATAAATAGTAATGGATCTTCATATACTGCACCTTCAATGAATTCTACTGATCAGATTTCTGGGGAATTTTTAAACACTGGTCCAAAAAACCGTGTTATAAATGTGGGTGATGTAGTAAGTTTTAATTTCAATGGAATAGTAGACGGTTCCTCTAAAGCAAAATTTGTAAAATTAAAGTTTCAAATGGTTCCCGATACGGGAAGCGATAAGAAAACAAAATATAAAGATGTCTATTTAATACCAGATAATGAAGAATATAGTTTTAAATTAAATATTAACAACATAGTTTCTAGTGAGTCAAATATGGCTGATACTTGGGAGAATGGTTATAAATATATATTTGAATCTATTACATTATTTGATACAAGTACAAGTGTAGAAATTCTTAATAACCAAACTATAAAATATGATTATAAATCTCAACCAGGTTCTCATAATGCTTATTACTTGGACCAGTTTTCATTTGTGGTTCCTAGTGGATAAAAAATTAACTTAGGGTATTAATTTTTATTAAAACTACATCTAGTCAAATAATTGAAGACAATCTTCCCTAGATTGCAATATCAGTTGTCTTTTTTAACTAAGCCAGTAAGTCCAACAATTGAAATAAAAGATAAGAACATTACCAGATTGTTTACTAGAGGGGTCCTGTCTTCATTAAAAATATTATTGATATTTCTGAAATACCCGCCTTCAGCATAATTTAAACATTCAGCATATCCATTTACGGTTACTGTATATCCTGATGTATCAATTAGATTAATTGGACTAAAAAAATCATCATTTTGAAATATCAGATATCCGTCTGGGTGGTTTTCTGGCTTTGCATATTCTTCATAAAAACCGCAAGTTGCAATTTTTTTATTTAGGCATCTGGTTTCATTAGAAAAATAATTGTCATAATACAAAGAAGAAATGTTACACCCAATAGTTACTGCTAGTTTGTCTTGGATTATGCCTTCATATTCTGAATCATAAGATTTTGGAAAACCAAAAATAAATAAAAATGTAATGATTGTTATTAGTACAGAGACTAATTGGATCGAGTACTTTCTTTTTGATAAATATTGAACAAATATAATAGTGAATGAAATTGCAATTAAATAAAAATAGTAATGTGTTTTAACTGTATCACTTTTTTCTGGATTGAAGTGCAAGCCAAAAAGTCCTAAAGAAGTTAATGCTAAAATTAACGTTCCAATTAAATAAACTATTCGGTATTTTTTAAAGGATTTATCGGAACTAGAAACCATAGATGAAACTATAAACATAGTGGATAGAAGCAAAGAAATATTTCTTCTAGGATTTGGTAAAAATTCAAATAACTCTCTTCTGTTCGATAAAAAAAGACTTCTACTGTGATCCCAGTATCTATTAAAATAGTCCCCGAATAAATCAATTAAAGTTATACCAATCAAAGAATTTGCATGTTTATTCCTAAAGGGGTTGGTAAACAACTCAACAAAATTTATATTATAAAGGAAACTTATCTGGGCTTTAAATAAGTACTGATCTAGTTCTTGGTGAGACAAAAGGCTTATAGAATTTATATTGGAATTTTCACTGTACAGTAAAGTTGTTAAAAGTGTGAAAATACCAATTGGAACTATTAAATTTTTTACATTAATTTTTTTTATTTCTTCAAAATATAAATATAGAAGTGATAAGAATACCATTATTGCTATTGTTCCTTTACTCGTGACTAACAAGGAAAGCAGTGGTGCAATTAAAATTAAGTTCAATTTGTTTTGATTCTTAAAATAATTATCAATACCTATAAAAATCCAAGGCAAAAAACAAAAAACTATTATTTCTGGTTTCATGATTAAACTTCCACCGTAGACTGGTGGAAAAAAATTAAGAACTGAGAAAGAAAGAAAGATTACACTTTTGTTTATTTTTTTTGAAGTTAGCCATAAAAATAATCCCAATAAACCTAATAAGTAGAGAACGAAGTTTCCTAGCTGGATTGCTGTACTGTAAACATATTCCCATTTATCAGGAAGGTAATAGTTTTGGGAAAATTCAATAAAGTTAGAGATAAACCAAAAGTAAAATAATCCCTGCTCGCGTGAAGGTGTTTCTACTGTTCCATTGAAGTACTCTATATATCTGAAATATCTATAAAAATCAGTTCCATCAATTGAGTTATAAAAAATTTCACCAACAAAATAGGAAGTAAAAAGAGAGATTATAAATGCTATAAATGAAATTAATGTTTTAGTATTACTTTTCATTACTTTCTACATTGAATATTTAAGCTTACATGAATTCCACTTTCCTTATCCATGTGAGGAAAGTACGCTTGGGAATGGTCATCATATTCTAAATTGTTTTTGAATACTTCTCTCCAGTCCCATATTTTAATATCAGAAAACCCTATACGTTCTAAAAGTGCAGTTAAACTATTTTCATCATATACCGTTTTGTGATAAATAAAACTACTATCGTTCAATCCCCATTTACCATATAAAGGTCCTAAAATTTTTTCAATCTCTCCCGTTTCTCTGTATACCTTAATTAATGCTTCAAAATTTGGTACCGCAATTCTCAGTACTGCATCTTTTTTTAAAACTCTCTTCCATTCTTTTAAAACAGATTCAACTTCATTTCTGTCAAAGTACTCTATAACATGTGAGGCATAAATTTCATCAATAGTGTCATTGTCAATTGTATTAAGTTTGTCTACTGAAGAATTAATGTCTATATGTTCATAATCAGCAATATCTATATGCAAATATCCTTCTAAGTATCTACTACCTGAACCAAGATGAAGCTTCATGTTCTAAACCTAAGATTTAACATGCCTTTTAGGATTTTTAAACCATCATAAAAGGCATTAACTTTAGTAACCCCTGCAAACCTTTCCCTTTCTAAACTTAAAATTTCCATATATTTTAATTTATTTAAATGTACCAAAGCTGGTAGTTCTAAACAAAGGGTGAAGTCTGTTGATTTTAGTTCGACATTTTCAAGTATTTCTCTTCTAAATAATGGGTAGAAAAATAAAGCATCTGAAATTCGACATTTAAATAAGATCCTAACAAGAAATGTAAATAATTGATTTCCAATTGCTCTAATAAATGTATCATCAGGGCTTTTTGCACCATCTTTATATCTAGATGAAAAAATAGCATCATAATTTTGAATTAAAGATTTCATTTCTAGTATTGCAGTAGGATTATAAGAACCATCCCCATCCATATACGTAATATATTCATGAGTTGAAACTGAAATTCCCTGCAGGACCGCACTGCCCCAACCTTTTTCATCTTGCTGTATGAAAGTGGCGCCATACTCTTTTGCAATCCTTTTTGTATTATCTGTTGAATGACCATCTACAATAATTACTTCACCAAAATCATATTCTTTGATTTCGTTTAATACAAATGGAAGAGACTCTTCTTCGTTATATGTAGCAATTATTAAAGATGTGTCTTTAAGGGATATATTTAAATTGCTCACGTAATAAAGATAGTCTTAATTTTCAAGAAAGTAATTAACTGCATTAGAAACATATGCAACATCGTCTCTCGATAGGTTAGTAGAAGAAGGAAGCCATAAAATATTACTTGAAATTTCCTCAGAAAAAGTTAAATTTGTTCTTTCTACATTTTGCAAATAAGATTGGCTACTTAGAGAGGGATATGAAAATCTTGTTTCAATATTTTTTTGCTTAAGATATAAGTACAATTCTTCTTTTTGGTGTACGCTATCACAGTAAAAATCAACAAACCATGGGGTTTCATATTCATTAAAAGGTTTTAAATATTTGCTATTTATATTATTTGAATATTGTTTATGAAGGTCTTTCTTCAACTTAATAAATTCTTCTAATTTAGAGAGTTGTGATAAACCCAGTGAAGATTGCAAATCTGTAATCTTAAAATTAAGCCCAAAACCTTTATGAACATCACTTTTATCTTTCTCTCTATTAAAAGTTTTTATATCAATTAATGCCTTATATAAACCTTCATCATCTAATAAGACCATCCCACCTTGTCCCATAGTAATTATTTTGTGTGGGGTGAAAGAAAAAATACTAAGAATTCCTAATGATCCACATTTTTGTTTTAAATATGAAGACCCTAAAGCATGAGCTGAGTCTTCAATCAAAATAATGTCTTTTTCCTTGCAGTATTCTTGTATCTTTAAACCTGAGCCAGCTCTTCCATTCAAAGGAACAAAAATAGCAGCATTAACTTCAGGTACTTTTTTTAAAGAATCAAGTGACATACATAGAGTATTATCAACATCAACAATCACTGGTTCTGCACCTGCCCAAATTATTGCATTAATTGTTGCTATCATAGTTATATTTGGAACAGCTACTTTATGTCCCTCTCTTATTCCTGAAGCAACTAATGCTAAATATATAGCAATTGTTCCATTAGGAACTGCTACTGCATATTTTCTATCCACATAACTTGCTACTTTGTTCTCAAGCTCTTTTGTTACGTTGTGTTCAGTAATCCACGAATCAGATTTCATGTATTGTGAAACGCTTTCAATATCTTCGCTTGATATATTGGGCTCTACTTGGTTAATCATTTCTAATATTTACTCTTGTTCTGTCCTTATCTGGTCCGAAATAGGGTCCATTTTTAATTTCCAATACCTTACTTTTGTCTAATATTTCATACTCATGTACTCCTTGAAATTGAATAATTAATTGATTCTCCCTGATCTCTTCACTTGCAATAAATTCACCATCCGTTGTGTATAGATTACAAATAATCTTTCCCTCAAGTACTAAAACCACCTCTTGAGTGATGTAAGACTTTCTCTCAAAAGTATTGTGATAGTGTGCATCAAGTATTTTACCTTTTTCATATTTCCACGTACCTACCTGCACAAATGAATCATTATTGGTGAGAAAATCTAAACCTTCATTTATATTATTTAAATCAAAAATACTTGAGTAAAGCTCATCATTATGACTTATATTTTTAATATTTTTATTATTCATATTTATTAATATACCAATCCACAGTAGATTGGATTCCATCAACTAAATTAGTTTCAGGTTTCCAATTTAACTTCCCCGCCCCAAGAGTTCCATCAATCTTTTTTTCAAGTACTCCATCTGGCTTTGAAGTATCCAATATAAATTTCCCATCCCAGCCAAATTTATCTTTAATTATTTCAGCTAATTCTAAAATTGAAATTCCTTTTTCTACACCAACATTAAAAAAATGATGTCCAGAATCCAGATTAATAGAATTAATTAGTGCTCTAGCTCCGTCCTTTACATAAAGCCATTCTCTAATCGGCTTTCCTGTTCCCCATATTTCCACTTCATTATTACTTTCTTTACTTGCGTCATGAACCTTTTTTATAATTGCACCTAACGCGTGTGACCTTTCAATATCAAAATGATCATCGGGGCCATACATGTTAGAAATAACTACATTTACTGATGAAAAGTTTTTCTCTTGATAAAAACTTTTTCCTAGATGTACATACAGTCTTTTTGCAATTCCATAGTTGTAAACTGAATCATCCGGCGGTCCATCGAAAAAATAATCTTCTTTATATGTAGTTAAATTTCCTGGATAAGCACAATTTGAAATTGGATTAATTAGCTTTTCAACTTTATTTTTTTGTGAAGCATTATAAAGATTTATAGCCATCAATGAATTTTCATACAGCATCCTAGCTGGATATTTGTACCCATAAGAGATTCCTCCGACAAAGGCCGCACAATTTATTACTACATCAGGTCTAGACTTTGATAAGTATTCATCTAAATAATCATATTTAGTAATATCAATCTGATCTTTACCAGTAATCTCTAGGACTTCGTGTTCATATTCATTATTGAGAATGGATTTAATATTGCTACCAAGAAATCCATTAGAGCCAACTATCAAGACTTTCATATTGTTAAATTTTAGGATATTCCCATGTTGGTGATATTAAATTATCTTTTAATAGCGCTAAATCTTTCTTTGCTTCTTTGATGTCATGTTCAACCATTATTTTTACAAGACCAGAAAAATCGACTGATGGTTTCCACTTTAGTTCTTTTCTTGCTTTTGAAGAATCCCCAAGTAAATAATCAACTTCGTTTGGTCTCAGATACTTTTCTGAAGTAAAAACAAAATCTTCCCAATGTAAATTTACGTGGTTGAACGCTTCAATAGCAAATTCTCTGACTGTTTTAGTTACTCCTGTAGCCAACACCCAGTCTTCTGGGTTTTCATGCTGCATCATAAGCCACATTCCTTTAACGTAGTCTTTTGCATATCCCCAATCTCGACTGGCATCAAGATTTCCTAGGGTTAATTTTTCTTGAATCCCAGTTGCAATCCTTCCAACGGCTTTTGAAATCTTCCTAGTCACAAAAGTTTCGCCTCTTAGTGGCGATTCATGATTAAATAATATTCCATTTACACCAAAAATATTATAAGAGTCTCTATAGATTTTTGTAATATCATGCGCAAAAACCTTAGATGCACCGTATGGACTTTTTGGATTAAATGCAGAACTTTCATTGAGAATTTCTATTGAACTTCCACCAAACATCTCAGACGAAGATGCTTGATAAAATTTTATTCTTTTTTCAGAATGTTTCAATGCTTCCAAAATTGTAATTGACCCCAAGGTGCCAACCTGTGTTGTGTAAATTGGGTTTTCAAATGAAACAGAGACATGTGATTGAGCAGCAAGATTATAAATTTCATCAGGATTTATTGAATTTATTAAGTTAGTAATTGAAGAAGAGTCAAGTAAATCAGAATAATGCAACTGGAACTTATTTTCTGGTGAGTGTTCTGAAATTAAGTTATCAATACGAGCAGTGTTAAAAGAAGAAGACCTTCTTACCAGTCCATGAACTTCGTAATCTTTATTTAGTAAGAGTTTTGAGAGGTAAGCTCCATCTTGACCTGTAATTCCTGTTATCAAGGCTTTCATTATATTTAATATTCTAATTGTATTGAACGATAAGGGATGATATTACTTAAAATGTATTTACTACTGTTATTTGATTTTTTAATTCAATTGATATATTTGTATGAAGTATTTATTAGTAATATTATTGATTTATTATTTCATCAACTTTTTTTAATATATCTTTGCCGAAATCTGATGCAGGTTTTGGATCTTCTATAAAAAAATTATCTAAATAATATTCAATATTATTCTTTAAATTCTCAATTAAGACATCCCCGTTGCCTTCTGAAATTTTAGATAAATTGCTGTTAAAAAATGAACAAACACTTGAAGGTCCAGTATCGCTGATAGTTACAACTGGCAGTCCAGAATATAGTGCTTCTGATACCATTATTGATGCGCTTTCTCTTATATATGGTGCTACAAAAACATTAGAAGATGCCATTGCAGAAATGAGCTCTTCCCTTGTCTCGACATAACCTTTCATAATAGTTTTATCTTCAAGCTTATATTTTCTTATTAATTTCTTAATATTTTTTTTCTGTGGTCCGCTCCCATAAATTTCTATAATAAATTCCCTGTTAGTATCTTTTAGGCACTTCAAAGCAATAGGGTATCCCTTAATATCCACAAATCTTCCAGCTAGTATTACTTTCGGGATTTCTGGTTCAACTCTATTTTTATGTGTGTCAACCCCGCTTAATGTATGTGATACGTTTGTATACTTATCTATATTAAAGATGTTCTTTTCGCCGTCTACAAGTACATCAGAAGAAGACTTAACAATTTTTCTTTTGTTAAATAATGCATAAGGTGATTTAAGAATCAGTAATCTAATTAGTTCAAAAATAAACGATTTAAAATTTAAGTAACTCCAGAGTCCTTTTCTAGGGAATCTATAGCCGTGTAATGGACCCAATAGGACGGGAGAGGCATTATTGACCATACCGTTATATGCCCACCAAGAAGATGGATTAATATGATAATAAAGATCGTATTCGAAATCGTTGGATTTTAAATAAGATTTTATGCTTATTTCCCAAAGGATATTGGATATATATTGAGAATATCTTAGTGGGTCAGGTTTAAATATTTTTAACATTTTAGTATCTTTTACTTTTGGAAAGAAAAGGTTTTTAGGTAAATCATCTTGATAATAATTTCTAATTTCGACCTGGTTTAATAACGGTGTATAAAGGTGCACATCATATCCATTATTGATAAGAGTATTTACAACATAGAATCCCACATAGTTTTCAGAACCTTCATTTGGCATTGCTTGGAAAGCCGTAACAAATATACTTTTATTCATAAAAACCCTTGTGGGCGCTACAGGATTTGAACCTGTGACTTCTTCCTTGTAAGGGAAGCGCTCTGCCGGACTGAGCTAAGCGCCCTAATAAATTGCAAGATTTATTGTAATATCTTTAATTTGCAAAGTTGCAATTTTTTACCATTCAATAGTTAGATTAAGGTCCGATTTAATAATTGCAGAACATGGTAAAACTTCATTTTTTCCAATATATGCAACGGGTTCATAAGCGTATTCAACTTCACCGTCAGTCATGATCGTTCTACATGTTCCACAGTGTCCCTCTTGGCATTCATATTCAATTTCATAACCATTTTTTTCAAGAACACTAAGCAAGTTATCATTTTTATTACAAACTAATTCCGTAGAGCCATTAACTGTTACAGTTACTTTTTGTTTCATCGGACTTTGTGCAATTTAAAGCTCGAAGTCTCCTAAGTCTTCGACATTAACTTCACTATCCACTTGTCCTACTAAGTATGAGCTTATTTCAACTTCTTGAGGTGCTACCTGGACTGTATCACTGGCTAACCAAGTTTTCATCCAAGGAATAGGGTTTTTTGTTACATTAAAAATTGGGTCAATTCCAATTGCTTTGACCCTTACATCTGTTATGTATTCTACGTACTGACATAAGATTTCTTTATTTAATCCGAGCATAGAACCATCCTTAAATAAGTACTCAGCCCATTCTTTTTCTTGCTCAGCACCTTCTTTAAACATATCAGCTGCAGCTTGCTTACACTCTTCAGCAATCTCAGCCATTTCTGGGTCATCCTGACCACTTCTTATAAGATTTATCATATGTTGAGTGCTTGAAAGGTGTAACTGTTCATCACGAGCAATCAACTTGATAATTTTTGCATTGCCCTCCATTAAACCTCTTTCTGCAAAAGCAAAACTACAAGCAAAACTTACATAAAACCTTATTGCTTCAAGAACATTTACAGACATCAAGCACATGTACAACTTTGTTTTTAAATCATGCATATTGATGTCAAGCTCACCGACATCTGTTTTATGTACTCCTCTCCATGAAGATTATATGCTTGCTGGTAGTTGATTAGGTCGTCATAGTAGCGAGATGTATATTCCGCTCTCTCAACAATATCCTTATTTCCTACAATGTCATCAAAAATTAGTGATGGGTCATTAGTAATATTTCTAATAATGTGCGTATAGCTACGACTATGAATTGTCTCACTAAAAGCCCATGTCTCTATCCATGTCTCAAGCTCAGGAAGTGAGACTAATGGAAGTAGTGCTACATTAGGTGATCTTCCTTGGATGCTATCTAAAAGTGTTTGGTACTTCAAGTTGCTAATAAATATATGTCTTTCATGATCGGACATTTTTCCATAATCAATACGGTCTTTTGAGACGTCTATTTCTTCAGGTCTCCAAAAGAAACTCAATTGTTTTTCGATCAGTTTCTCGAAAATCTCAAATTTTTGTTGATCATACCTCGCAACATTTACTGGGTTTCCAAAGAACATTGGCTCTTTGAGTGCATCATTTTTTTCTTGGCTAAATGTAGAATATGCCATTATTTCCTCGCTTCCTTATATTTTACAAGCATCTCCACAATCATCTGGATCTTCTTGTATATAATCTACCTCTCCATATTTTTCAGAAGTTGTTGAATCAGTATTTTCTTCATACTCATTGGTAGAGTTATCTTCCGTTACCACCACAGTCTTTTGTTCGGCTGCTACTTCTTTTTCTGCCTGTGCATCGGTAGAGCCATCTCTTGTATTGTGGTAGTAAAGTGTTTTAATACCTAATTTGTAGGTAGTTAAAATATCTTGAATCATTTTCTGTAGTGGCAATTTTCCATCTTCAAATTTGCTAGGATCATAATTTGTATTAGCTGAGATAGTTTGGTCAACAAACTTTTGCATAATTGCTACTAGTTCCAAGTATCCTTTGTTGTCTGGTATATTCCACAGCAGTTCGTACTTATCTTTCAATTCTTCAAAATCAGGAACAACTTGTTTCATGATTCCATCTTTACTTTGCTTTACTGATACATAACCTCTCGGTGGC
>Ga0181413_1000187_pt1 | contig 18172 bp, 34 predicted proteins | sample 36SPOviralmetaG_FD_130111 | JGI IMG/M metagenome (GOLD analysis project Ga0181413, IMG submission 130111) | Marine viral communities from the oligotrophic San Pedro Time Series (SPOT) site, San Pedro Channel, CA, USA - 36 SPOT_SRF_2012-09-28 | ecosystem: Environmental > Aquatic > Marine > Strait... | reverse complement strand
GGCACAATGATACTAATGATGGCAGGCTTACTACTGAGGTGACACTATGCTTGAAATGCTAATGGTTGCGAATAGTGCCTTTGCTGTCATCAAACAAACAATAGAAAATGGTCGTGATATAAGTTCAGCAGGTGCTGCAATCGGCAAATTTGTAGGTGCAGAAGATCAACTCCAACAAGATTTAAACAAGAGAAAGAATAGCATATGGACTAACTTCTTAGGCAAAACAGACAATGACCTGGAAGAATTTATGGCATTGGAGCAGATCAGAGTTAAGAAAGATCAAATTCGTGAGTTCATGCAATTATATGGCAGAGCTAATTTATACACAGATTATATTCAGTACTGTGCAGATGCTAGAAAAGCTAGGAAAGAAGCTAGAATAAAAGCAGCTAAACGTAAACAAAAGATACAAGATACAATATTGAAAGTTGTATTAGCTATATTAATTACTGCCGTATTGTCAGGAGCAGTAGCAGTCTTATTTATTATAGCCAAGAAGAAAGGTATAATTTAATGGATAGTACAATCTTAGATGCATGGAATGAACTGAGCTATATTGAAGGGATATTGTTTACATTATGGTTATTTATTCTTTATTATGGTAAATGTTGGATAGATTCTAAATTTAGGAAGGATTGATATGATACAATTATTGGGGCCAATAGCAAATATAGCTTCTACTTGGCTTGAAGGTCGACAAGAAAAAGCCAAAGCTAAACAACAGTTAGAAGTAGCTAAAGTACAAGCACAGGTTAAACGTGTAGAACAAGATGGTTCATGGGAAGAAAAAGCTATGGATGCATCAGATAGTAGTTGGAAAGACGAAGCATGGACTATATGTTTTATATCATTAATTTTTGCTTGTTTTATACCAGCACTTCAGCCATATATATCTGAGGGATTTAAGTTTCTTAGAGAAGATTGCCCTGAGTGGTTAAGTTATGGAATCTTAGCATCAATAGCTGCAAGTTTTGGATTAAAGTCTATAGCAAAGTTAAAAAAATGATAAAACTATATTTTCAATTATTTAAATTTTTTAATAAAATATCTAATTACTTTTACAGAAAACATATTAGTGGAGTTAAACGTGGAAGGTAACTTTGATAAATGTTTAGAGCTAGTTTTAAAGCATGAAGGTGGATATGTAGATCACCCTAAAGATCCTGGGGGAGCTACTAACTACGGCGTTACTAAGAAAGTATATGAGACTTATCTTGGCAGAGAATGTACTAAACAAGAAGTTAAGGACATGCCACTTGAGGCAGTATCTGAAATATATAAAAGAAAGTATTGGGATAAAGTAAGAGGCGATGATTTACCAAGTGGTCTTGACTGGTGTATATTTGACTTTGCAGTCAATGCAGGTGTATCAAGAGCTTCTAAATTATTACAAGGATTTCTTAAAACATCTGTAGATGGCATTATAGGATCAGGTACATTGTCAGCTATTGAGGCATACCCAACTACTATAAAAGGTGTCATAGAAACTTACACTGCTCAAAGATCAAGTTTTTACAGAACACTAAGTACCTATGATACGTTTGGTAAAGGTTGGGATAAACGTTGTTATGAAACACGTGTAACTGCAATAGAAATGTTAACCTAGGCTACTTCTTACACCAATGGCAGTGCTTGGTTTTGACTTATGCATTACACCAGATTCCTCATCATATTCTACATCTTCAAATACTGCATCTTCTTCTTGTGAGTTAGCTGCACATTCTAAATGTATTTTGTGTAACTGATAATTTCTAGATGTAATTTTACAATCAACACAAGCTATTGGCTTTAATCTTGGGTTTTTAGTTGGCGATAATTCTCTTTTACAAACTTTACATACTTCAAAATTATCCATGTGAATATCTCCTGTTTATATAATTTAGTATTGTTTAAATGCACCTTTAAAGGGATAGATTTATATTAGATCTGTCCCTTTACTTTTCTATTCACACAGTAATGTGAATTGAGGGTTAACATATAAATATGATTATGTAATTACATATTGCTCAACTCGGCAGTAGTGGGAAAAAACAAGGCTGTGAGTGTTAGATCGCCTAACATTACAGTCTTTTTTTTATATTACATTTAGTATCCATTTCTTCTTCTGTAGGCAAACCTAATAATTTAGATATTTTATCTAATGTTTCCTTACCAGATGAAGACATTCTATCGTACTCCCAATACAAATCTCCAATTAGTTGTTTAAGTCTGAATTGCATTATTTCTTTCCTCTCCCACTACTGTTGAGTGAGTTTTTATTAAATGGTATTACGTTATTATAAGTATGTTGATCTAATTCAATTAAAAAAGGATTACTACATTCCAAAGATACAGTTACATATGTCGGTACACCCGATACTTCAATTAAGAAATCATACTCATGTTTAGGAAAATCTATAGATTGTTTAGATTGTATTGAGGTAATTAATCTCAGCACCTCCATCGCAATAGTCTGTGGAGTGTCAGCTTCCATTAATTACCTCAGATGTCTTAGGCCACGTTTGCCTTAATCTTGTTAAGATAACTTTTGTAATGTTCCTGTAACTTACTGACAGTCTTGTTATCCATTTTAGATATAGTAGGAGACTCTGATTTCCAAGCAGATATAAGCTCTTCCTTGTCTCTACAGTCAGCAAGAACAGAATCAATACGTTGATAATGCTTATGATCTTGCTCTTGTTTGTTAGCCTTTTTGACTTCATAGTTCTCATCCATAACTGGAAGGTCTTCACCAGCATATATATTAGTACCGAAACCAAAGTAAGCAAGACATTTTACAAGACATCTTTGATGTGCTGTGTTGACCTGGAAAGATGTGGCAGCTTTTAGTGGCTCATTCCTGTTACCAAGAACTGGAAATATCTCTGACTGCTCAATGCCGTCTATGTTGATAGAGCATGATACATATGTATATGTAAGTGAATCACGCATAAATGGCAATACATTGCTTTGATTGTCAATAAATGTAAGCTTCTTAAATGTAGCTAATGGATATTTTTGTTTTACCAAAGCCCATGCCCATGCCCATGATACATATGAGAACTTACCTTTTTGTTCTAGGTGGGCAGACACGTCTATTTCTGACAATGTTTCCCAAACCGATTTAGCTGAGTTTTTTGTAGTCATTATTTTACTTCCTTCTTAGGTTGATGTTTAAGTGTAATAGTATTGGTCTTGCTACGAGATACGATTATCTTGTCGCCTTGTAGATTACCTGACAAATCCAAGACCATCTTGCGACAATTTGCAGGTAAATAGTGTTTAATCTCAGTCTTTGCGACATCAGCAATCTTATTGGCTTTTGAAGACTCTATAATGTCTTGAGCATTGAGATTCATTTCTGATTGCATTTTGCTATCCCAACATTCTAGATCAGACATGTTGATCGTAACTTGATCTGTCCAGTCAACTGGTGGAAGCATCTCAAATCCATCAGGCATAATATCTTTTGTATACCAATGCCAAAATTGTTTACATTGGTCCAAATACATTTTAAGCCAAGACTCATCTCTTTGCAGTTTTCTGTATTCCATACGGCAATGAACGCCAAAGAAAACAACAATATAACAATAGTCTTTAGCTGACGTATGCATATGATGTTGAGTTTGTGGTCCGTACAGTTCACATATTTCATCCATAGATAAAAAGCCGTAGTGGGTCTTAGCTTCTATAGGATTGCCATCTGAAGCAATGGCATCATAAGTAGAGTGTATTGGTGTACCATTGTAGTCTACAGTACGACCTGTGCCTCTGTTTTTAGCTTTTAGATCAGTAATTTTCTCAAACTGATCAAGCACATACGGCTCCATATAGTTACCAGTGTCAAATAGAAACTGTAGTTGTTTAGTAACAAGACGTTCTTGCTCACCTTTCTTTTCTGATATAAGTTTAGCCCAGTCAGAAAATGAGCCGTCTGCTATTATTTTAGCTTCCGATGAACCAATAAAGTTTTTACGTTCACTAAGCTGTTTTTTTGATAATGACATGATTTTTACCCTCCTGATATTGTCTGTCTAGGTCATTGGCTAACCAATCTTCTTGTGCGTAAGGGCTATTACGTCCTTCCCAAGATAGTTTAGATACCTCCAAGAATTTGTGCATATCAAACCTACTGTTTCTAGATTTGGCTTTTACTGCATCTGCAAATTCTTGCATGTCTGTTTGGTGTATTAATGGAGCAATAACTTCTGCTAACCATTTTAGATCTTTTCTTTGTAACATTTTGCACCTCATGTTAGTTATTGTTGATTACAACTCCTATTATATCTACTAATCCAACATCAATAACTGATTGGCTTTTATCTGTAGATCTTGGTAATAAATACGGAGTCTTATATTCCATTAAATGTATTTTACTTTTATGATTAATTAAAACGCAATCCCCATCTAATGGTTTTATGGTAGGATTAATGGTAATTTTTTTACCTATATAATATCCAGCAAGATCCATAGTTCTGCATTGTACTGGTATTGTATAGAAATTATTCATTTGCACCTCTGTGAATTAATAAGAATAAATGCCTAACCATATAAGTCAAGTAGTATTGCTTTATTATTTGTTCTGAAGTACAGTCTTTTTAAGAGGTGTATTATGAATAAAGAACAGCAATGGATTGATGATCTTATATCACAATTTACAACAAGACGTTATGAGTTAAACATATCGCAGAATGAATTAGACCATATTATCGGTTGTGCTACTGGACTAGTTGCTAAATGGGAAACTGGGAACAGAAAGCCAACTGCATTTAATTTGTATTGTTGGGCAGAAGCCCTCAAATGTAAAATAAATGTGGAGGCGATAAATGATAATATGTGGCATTGACCCTGGTTTAAGTGGTGGATTAGCTTTCTTTGACAATGAAAATCAGTCAATACATGCTGAGAAAGCTCCTATTTTTACACTAAAAACAAAGACCAAAACTAAAAGATTCTTAGATATGTGGACTCTGATGGCTTTATTAGAAGACCATGATCCAGACCATGTCTTTATAGAAAAACAACAACCAATGCCAAGACAAGGACTAGTAAGTACATTTGCTACTGGTATGGGGTATGGTGTTTATCTAGGACTTTTAGTGTCTGGTGGATTTAAATATACAGAAGTACAACCAAGGATCTGGAAGAAAGATTTAGGTTGTACTGCTGATAAAGACCAGTCAAGAATGAGAGCTTCTGAACTGATGCCCAATGCAAGCCATCTGTGGCGACAGAAAAACCAAGATGGAATTGCTGAAGCCAGTTTGATAGCTTACTGGGGAATCTACAAGTCTATTTGACAGTATCAAGAAACTTAATAGGATCAAAGACAGCACCATCTTTAAAGGCTCTTACAAGCTTCTCTATAACTAGTTTCTTGTTGTCGTGAGGTAATAGCTTACATTTGACTTTATGTGCAAGTAAACGAAGCTGAGTTATTTTATATTTATTGAGCCATTCTTCCGACGGCTTAAACCAGTCTTTGGCAACAGATATATTGTAGAGGTCTTTGTGCGACATGAAGGTCTCACTCTGATCCATCGAAGCCACAACCCCTTTATAAAGTAAAGAGTGGAGACGATCTGTTGTTTGACGTAAGAAAAATCGTAAAGTATTGCACTTATTAGCTTTACAATACTTAGACATTTCTTCAAAAAGATCATTATAGTAACCATTATCTTCTCCTTGTATAGTAAAACTAATGCTAGTGTAATGCTCTATAGGCAATGTTTGTGTGCAAGAGTATCTAGGTACAAATTGATTACACAACATAGCTAACGTAAAATGTTGCTGAGATGTTTCTAATTTATCTTTGAGGTTAACACTTTGGTCAAACATTTCAGAACGTAAATAGTCATAATACATTTCATGAGTCATCTCACGTTGTGGATTAGACATATCTGCTAGTGTAAGCTCAGGTATCTCTCCTGATTCAATAGCATCTAGTTCCTTTTTGGACATTTCTATTTTGCTTTTGTATTTCTGAACCCAGAAGTTACCTTTGTATGGTTGATACGTAATAACAACATTAATATCTTTTGGGTCTATTTCTTCTTTTTCAATGTCATATTTATATACTTGAACAAGGTTTTTAATTAAGCCTTTGACCTCCGATGGGTGGCAGTCAATAACAGTACAATCTTTGAATTTTTTATTGTAATATTTGGCTTTTTCATCGACATACTCTTGTTGTAAAGCAAGGAACTTATCCATGTTAGCAACATACTGACCATCGTCAAACAAGTCACCAGCAAACTCTATATTCTTGTAGAGCTTGTGTTTAGGATCGATGATAACACGTGACTTAGATATTTTTACATTACCAATAGAATACTTGATATTGTCATAGTCATAACGACCATTGCAATCTGCAAATATCTTGTCTTGTGTTTCCTGGTCTACATTAGTAAATAATTGTGCAATGCCTAGACCAAATTCCTTGTTTCTGAAAGCATCTTTGACTTTGGCAGACAGATCAGCAAGGGCAACACGTTGTAATACCCACTTATTGGTTTGACCCCAGTTTGCAGCAAGAGTGTTGTAATCCATTAAACCGTCAGATACGACTTGATTGATAGCTTCTGCTTCGTCTAACGGGTGCATACCTTCACGTAGCATGTTTGCCATAGCACCAACTTCTGTTGCATTGTCGTCAATAACTTTACATTCTATTTCAACATTAGATGATTTGCCATGTATAGCATACAAAGCTTCTAAACGTCGGTTGCCGTCAATGACATTAAAGCCAGTGCCGTTCTTTTGCACAACAAGATTATGCAACAAATCTCTTGATTTGATTGAGGCGATAAGCTTGTCTAAGTTGTCAGCTTTAACAACCCTGACATTGGTTGGATTATGTTTTAATTGATTTAGTTGTATTAACAATGTACTCTCCTATTGTTTTAGTTAAAATGGAGAGGGAGTTAGTAATGTTCCACCCTCTCCACCATTAGTTAAGCCTTTATTTTAGGCTTGGATAATTTAGTAATTAAATCCTGCAAACCTTTTTGAGCAGGAGTTATTTCATTTAAAGGATCATTAGACAAAGATATAGTTGCTTTTTCAGTTATTTCATAATGTTGAAAGTCATCTATCTTATTAGTTTCGCAATAATCTTTAACTTGCTTTATATCTTTAGCATCCATATTTAATGCTATAGTATCTGATAAATAAATATGACGACCCACAACTTTATGAATCTTCATATCATTATTAAGAATTACACTTGCAAACTCAATAAGTTTTTTATTATCACCAGTAATTATATAATTATCTGAACCAAATTTTATACGCATTTATTTCTCCATTATTTTATCGGTTATGTATTTGGAAGTGAAAGCCACTGCAAGCCACAAAGGAGCTGCAACAACTGAGACAACTAGAGTTGGATTGATACCGACACCCATTAGCAATATTAGTACGATTGCTGATGATATTAAATGTACAGTAACAAACCAACCTAACCAGTTGGCTTTTTGTGTCAGAGGCTTGATTGTTTTAATTTTTTCCCACATTATGATATAATCCTATGGTGTTCTAATGCTTCATTATGATATTGGCTGAGTGTTACATTGGCTTTGAAATTCAAATCTCTTTCAACACCTAATCCAAATGGTGGAAATTTCATTGACTCCAATTCTTTTAAAGACACATAACCTAGTTCTGGGTAGCCCATACCTAAGTCACATAAGCCATACATTGTATCGTCATCGACTGGATCCATTTCTGTTATTAGCCATGTAAATGAACTGCCACCAAAGAACTTGACTACTGGTTTGTGGTCATTGCCTCTGTTAGTAACATCTCCGTTAAGTAAAAGTTTTGCTTTTATTTGTTTAGTCATTAATTGCATTGTTTTCCTCCTTGTGGCGTTTTAATGCTTCTTCTTCGTGTAGATTGGCTATGCCATCTTCTAAGTCTTGCTTGGCTTTTGCCTCATGAGCTTTGACTACGGCAATCATTTCTTCTTCTGATATAATTCTCATTGTTGTACCTCTATCATTGAGTTTGGTTGCTTCTTCATATTTTTTAATAAGGTTCTTTTGCATTGGCTTTCTCCAAATATTTAATTAAAAAATCTATGTTTTGTTTGGCTTTTTGCAAGTCCTCTATACCATTCTTGTCTTTGTAACGTAGTACATACTTAATTACATTACCCTGGGCAAAGTCCAGTTTATTAGCTTGTATAAAGTCTATGGGTTCTATTTTGTATTTTGAATAATGTTGAGGCGATATTTTGCTGTTTGTCATATTATACCTATAAAAAAGTGGGAGGGATTTCTAACGCAGATGGTGTCCTCCCTCCCTAGTTAATGGAAGTAGATAATATACGCCGAGATTACCTACCTCCATATCCGTCTAGTAGCTGATCAGACCTAGAACGGAATCTCATCGTCATCTTTGACATTTACTTTTGGAGATGCTTTTACATCGCCACCAGTCTCTGTCTTAGAGTTGAGAAGCCTGAATGTTGAAGAAACACCTGCAAGCTTAATCTTGAATGCAGACATTTTTACACCATCCTTTTCATACGTTTCATTAATAGGCATGCCCTGTACGAATACAGTTGTGCCTTGCTTTGCGTATGGCTCAATAACATTGGTAACTAAACCCTTGCCGTTTTTGCCATCCCAAGCTTCACATCTGTACCAGTGAGTTGTTTCTTTCTTCTCACCTGATTTAGTTGTGTAGTTCTCGTTGACTGCAACGGAAAAGTTAGCAACTTTAGTGTCACCGACTGTCTTAATCTCAGGTTGTTGTCCTATGTTACCTGATACCATGATTTGTGCTAAGTTCATCTGTTTCTCCTTTACGTTATAGATGATTAATGAAATGGGATTTAGCTTTTCCCAACGCAAATAACCCTTGGCTTTTTTAAAACCAAAGGCTATTCACATTACTGAATCTGAGGCATGGTCTACTGTATCTGACTTACATTCTTCGCAATGAGAAATGCTTAACTGAGATTACCACAGAATCAATTCTTATAAGTTTGAGAGGATTAGGGGCATCACCTCTCTGTTGCACATACCATCTTGTCGACCAGATTGCACATCAATTAAGATTATCTGGGTGGAACATTTACCCATCTAACCTTAAATCCTTCTCTCTTTGGCTTTTCGTAGCCTATTGTTTTCTTGAGAATAAATAATACTATGGAGATGATTGCACCACCTAGTATTGCAGCCATCATGCCAGCAAATGTACCAGCAAACATAATGATTAGTGCGACTGAGGCACCAATATCTACAAGTATATCAAAGCATAAAACCTTTTTGATATTGAGTTTAGCTAACATAAATAAAATTGCTATAGCTGATGCTATGCCTGCAATGAGGTAGAAGAACATAATAAACTCCATCTGTTTTCAAAGGCTTTGATTTGCTTGCTGAGGCTTACCATTTCTTCTTGGTTGTCAGCTTCGTAAGCCAAATCAAAGTTGTAATGTAATAAATCTAGTTCAAGTAATGTGTCCATATTTGGAAGTTTGTTAACTTGTTGTGATGTAATTTTTAAAGACATTTTATCCTCCTTGTTTTCTAATTATCACTTTGGCTTTTTGACGAACCTTTGCCTTAGCCACTTTCTTTAGGGATTTTTCCCATCCCCTTGAGGCACTATGAATCTTGCCTCTACCTTTTATACCTTTTGACATGATTAAACCTTTCTGAGGCGTAATAAAGAGGTCTGGGGATAGGAATAAATGTCCCAGGATTAGAATAGATCTTTATATAGGTTATTGGGATTTCTTAAAGGGAACGTTTAAGAGGATTTGAGAGGGTCGATCCCTCGTAGAATCCTTTTGCTGACGTGAATATAGTTTGCGATATAGTGGAATAAGATCATATCTTATTATGTGCATTACACCACCAACACCGGACAATAGTGTTACAAACAATAGACCACAGAAGGCAAATGGAAAGAAAGCCAATATAAGTAAAGTATATAAAAAGTGTTTCATGTTATGTTCCTTATGAAAGTGATTGCAAGGGAGGTTTAACCAATTACGTTATTGACCTTGCAATCTGTTATGTTGTTATTCTAAATGCTCAGGCATTTCTATGATGCCGTCTTGGTTACTTATATCAAGCATTAGGTCTTGTGTGTGAATATAACCACGTTTGATAGGCTTGCCAGTTTCAGGATCTGTCATCACATCATTGTAAGTTTCTCTACTGTTGATGAGTGTATCAAGGGTAGCTTTCTCATTACGTGTTTTCATACGTTTGACCTTTGCAAACTCTGATAACTTAGTGTATTTACCAAAGTCTATACCAGTCTGACCTTTGATCATTGGTCTGAAGTGAGTGAGTAAGCAATGAAAAGCATCATTGAGTGAAGCATATTGCTGACGCATCTGATCAATCTTCTTGTCATGATCTTCTAGTTTGTTGCCAGTAATCTCAATGCCAACGTCCTGACGTACAAGAACTTGTCTTTCACGAAGCATACGTTCTGCTTGATCCTGAACTGAATCACGCATTTTCTCAAACATTCTAGGTAACTGATCTTGAAGCTTGGCTTTGAGTATAACCTCATCTCCATCTTCAAACATCTCAGCAAATGCTAAGGCACGACGTGTAAACTCTTGATGCCACTCCTCATTGTATTTGGACTTAGGTCTGAAAGCCTTTGCAATATTGTCTAGTTGCTCTGTAGTCATAGCATCTAGCTCTTTCTTAGCCTTGTGCTGATCTGGTGTACGATTCTCATACTGCCATTCTGCAAGTGCAATGTTTGCTTGCGTAAGATGGGGCATATTTAACCTCTTACGCATTTGGTCAGATTTATCTTTTGATATTGAAATATACTGTGTCATGTTATGTTCCTTTCTATGACAGTTAGTATGGGGATATATAAATTATACCCCCATTGATTTGGCTTTACTTAGTTCATGTCACGTTTGATTGTGAGCAATTCTTGCACACGTTGTGTGTCACCAGCTTCATGTGCTTGCTGTATGTCCCAATCTATTTGTTTAGATGGTTGTGTATCTTCTCTGAATGGCATACGCATGTCACTAACTCCATGAGATGCTATGTCCTCGTAGTATTGTATAGATACCATATCCTCCAATATAGATAGATCAGTTGGTTGGCTTTTCTTGAATAAGTCTAATTGTTTATACATTGTAATGTTCCTTTCAGTATAAAAGTTAAATACTCCTACGAAATTGTAGAATACGTATTCTTCGGCTTATCGGAAAGGTTTAGTCAATGCCCCGTAATGGAAAGAAAATCGTCTTTGTCGAACACTTGTGAGCTATTTTCTTGGAATGAAGACGTAGTACTCCAACTTGTTGGAGGGGGCTTTATTAGTCCTCGGGAGATAGGCCCAACTGGAGGTTATGATACAAATTCGTAGTAGTAGTTGTGCCGATAGGCACTCCTTATGTTTGGGCTACCCTTTTATAAAGGGTTGATTTTTTGAAGCAACGGCTTTTGGAAATACGATCATATCCACAAGGCTATGACAAGAACAAGATGCAATGTAAGGAATCTTACGAAGTGAGATGAGTGGAATGTAATCTGGTTCTAAGTATTTACAAAAACGGACTGGAGTAAAATTGATAACATAAGTTCTATTAGTTGTTATCATGATTATGTATGGCTCGATGCCATCTCATAATCATTAGTCATAACAAGGAGTTAGGAATGTGAATAGACAGCATAATAGCACCTATGGTTATCATCTCGTAGAGAAACAGTAAGAGACTTACAATGAAAGCAAATACTACACAACAAGAACGATATAAGGGTTCGATTGTTCCGATGAATGACATAGAAACGAACAGTCAAACATTACTTCCAACACATAGTAAAGTAACAGAAGCACAAGCTGAGTTAGTACACGCAATGTTGCATGATGGTTGCAACCCCACAGAAGGGGCTAAGAGACTGGGTAGGAACAAGGCATGGGCATACATAACCCTTAACAAGCCTCATGTTGTAGAGTATAGACAACAATTAGCAATGAGTTGTTTAGGTTGGGACGCAACACAAGCACTAGCAACTATGAGAGATCTGTTAACTAGCAAGTCATCGCATGTTAGACTAGAAGCATCTAGAGATTTAATGGACAGAGCTGGACTCAGGGTTGATGCACCTAAGTCAGTGAACACTGCAGTAAACATTAACTTCAACGTTGATTGAGGGGCCCCACACAGGTATGTGCCGTAGAGAAAGCCGTCCTAAAATATGAGAGCTGTTACTATAACGGGTAAAACACACACACGACACAATGTGAAAAGACAAAACTTTAAAAAAAATTTTATATAAATAAAGCCAAAAACACAAGGAGTTAAATATGGGTAGTGAAGATTCAGGTCCATCGGATTCAGACTTTGGAAGAGCTCATGGTGGATCAGTAGGTAAAAGTTCTAGTTCTAATACTGGTAAAGATAGTAGAAATGCTAGAGCTAAAAGCAGAAAGACATCATTTCAAAATTATCAAAAGCAAAGAGATGCTGCTAAAAAAGGAATTGATGTAGCTATAACTGCCAAAGAAGCAAATACTGTAAGAGACAATGCAAGTATTGCTATGGACTTTGACCAAAAAGCAAAAGATTCAAAAGTAAATATTCCTGGGACAACAGGTGTAGCATTAAGCACAGTACAAAGTATTAATTATAGTAACATTGCTTCTGGACTCAGAGATGGTGGTTATGCCGTAACCAGTTCTAAAGATGGAAGTGTCCAAGGTGTTGTTAATAATGGACGATATTCTGGTAATGTAGGATTTAGTCCTATAGGCAGAACAAGTGGTGCACAATTTAATATGGGTACTAATCAATATTCAGTTGAACAAAGTCAAGACTCAAATGAAGGTAGTGAGAATAACAACATGACTCCTTCTAGAACTCAGACATCTGTTGTTAACACTACAAATAGTACATCTGCACCAACATTAAGCACTGCATCTAGGCGTGCATTAATATCTGGAGCTGGTGGTGGAGCTGCAAGAAGAAATCTAATATGAAATTAGATTATAAACCTCCTGGGAGTGTTGCCAAAGCTTTTATGAAAGATGGTTCTTTTGTTCGTGGTATCAGGGGTCCAGTTGGGAGTGGTAAATCCGTTACTTGTTGTATGGAGATTATGCGAAAGTCTGTTAATCAAAAGCCAAATCAACAAGGTATAAGAAAAAGCAGATGGGCAGTTATAAGAAATACCAATCCACAATTAAAAACAACTACGATTAAAACGTGGAGAGATTGGTTTGACGATGATCTAGGTCGGTTTGTCTGGTCGCCTCCATATACACATAACATATGTTTTGCACTTGGAGATAAAACAACAGTTGAACTAGAAGTTATCTTCTTGGCTTTAGATAAGACTGAAGATGTAAAAAAGTTATTATCTTTAGAGTTAAGTGGTGTTTGGATAAATGAAGCAAGGGAAATAAATAAAAATATTGTTGATGCATGTACTATGCGTGTTGGTCGTTTTCCTTCAATGCGTGAAGGTGGTCCAACTTGGTATGGTGTTATTATGGATACAAATGCTCCAAGTGAAGATCACTGGTGGGGCATTGTAGCTGGGGAAGTTGCTATACCTGAGTATATGACTTCTGAAGAAAGGTTATTAATGATCAAGCCTGATGATTGGAATTTCTTTTCTCAGCCTGGGGCGATGAAAGAAAAGAAAGATGATCATGGTAATCTTGCAGGCTACCAACCTAATATGAAATCAGAAAATAGAGAGAACTTGCAAGAATCTTATTATGATAAAATTATATTAGGTAAAGCACCATCTTGGGTTAAGGTATATGTGTTAAATGAATATCAAGCATTGATGGATGGTAAGCCAGTATATCCTACATTTAGAAGAGATACACATGTATCAAAAGATCCTTTATCACCTAATGATCAAAATGATGTAATTGTTGGCATTGACTTTGGTCGCTCCCCTTCGGCTGTCTTTTGTCAGCAATTACATACTGGTCGATGGATTGTTTTTCATGAAATAATTGGTAAAGACATGGGGGCTATCAGATTTGCTGAGATATTAAAAAGAGAAATATCAAAGAACCAATGGGATAAGTTAACATTTAAGTTTATTGGTGATCCAGCAGGAAACCAAATGGCACAAGTTTCAGAGCATACTCCATTTATGATGTTAAGAGCTGCAGGAATATCTGCATATCCAGCACCAACAAATGATATATCCATAAGAGTAGAAGCAGTTGAGTCTGTTATTAACAGAATGTCAGATGGGCAACCATCTATTACCATTAGCCCTACATGTACTAGCTTAATTTCTGGATTTGAAGGTGGTTATCAGTATAAAAGAATGTATTATATGGGAAATGAAAGATATGAAGAGAAACCTGATAAAAATAGGTTTTCTCATTGTCATGATGCGTTGCAATATGCGTTTTTAGGTGGAGGAGAAGGCAGAAAAGTGATATTAGGTCCTAGAACACCTACTTCCCCCACTACTGTTGAGAGGGCAAGTAATCCATTTGCACGTTTGAAAAAAAGAAATAGTCGTTTTGGGAGACAAAGAGCAATATGAGATGGATAATATGCTTTAGTGAAAGTAAAAATATAGGAATATGGAAGTATTTTACTAAACATAGATTTGGCTTTTCTCATGTTTATGCAGTTAGCTATGATTCTAAAATAGACATTTGGAAAAAACTTGAGTTTACAACACATGGATTTAATTTCGAAACACTTACAGGCGAAGATTCAACTAAGTTAGTTTTGGATATGCATATGTGCAATAAATGTATAGAGATTGATATTTATAAAAATCCTATTTATATGCCAAGATTGTTTTATTGTGTAAGTTTTATAAAACATCTTTGCAATATTCGTAAATTTTGGATATTGACACCTTATCAGTTGTATTGTGAATTGCTTAAAAGAAATGGAAACGTCATTTTTGAAGCAAAAGAATTATTGGAGGCTCCTAATGGGTAGCATGTTTAAAACACCTAAAGTGCAAGAAGATCCTGAATTAAAGGCAAAAAAGATAGAGCAAGCTAAACTTAATAAGCAAGAAGAAGAAAGACAAGCATTAGAAGCCAGTGAAAAGAAAAGAAAAATTACTTCTAATCTAATAGGTGCCAGATCTCTTCAAAGTGCTGAGTTAGAAGATTTTAGTGGTTTTAGACGTAAAGATTTAAAAACCAAAGAGAATAAAACAATGGGGGGTTATAGTGCGTAGTGATACTGGGGGAGACTCAAGCCCAACACCATCTAATCAGACTGGAGATCAGGCTGAATATCAAAAGGTAATGAACAGATACAAGAAAGCCAAAGGTAAATGGCAGAATTGGTCTGACATATGGGAAGAAATTTATGATTATGTTTTACCTCACAGAGAAAGCTTCTTTGGAGAGTTTGCTGGGCAAAGACGTACAGAAAACATATATGACGAAACGGCAGTGACTGGTCTCCCTAGATTTGCTTCAAGACTTCAGCTTGGCTTTTTTCCTCCAAATGGTCGAGCATTCAAGCTTGCCCCTGGTCCAGAATATCCATCTGATCAAATCTCCAATCAGTTGTTAAAAGAACTTGATGACATCACAGAGATGCTTCATGAAGGATTGCGTAATAGTAACTTCAATTCTGAATTTCATGAAGGTCTTCAAGATCTTGGTATTGGTACTATGAACATGCTTGTTGAATCTGGTCGTTTTGTTGGCGATCTCCATTTCACTGCCGTACCACCTACTAACGTTGCATTGTTATCGGGTGCAATGGATATGGTTACCGATTGGTTTAGATGGAATAACGAATGTGATATAACTGATATAAAACTAAGGTATCCGTATGCAGAGTATTCTGCTGAAATGTCTAATGCTCAAAAAAGAGATCCAAGACGTAAAACAAGAATTGTAGAAGCTACTATGTATGATAGTGACGATCAATTCAAAGACGAGTTTACATATTACTTAATATCTGAAACAGACAAGCATATACTGTATAAAAAGAAACTAGTTGGTCGTGGTAGTTTGCCTTGGTTAACAACACGTTGGTCTAAATCAGGCATGGAAGTATGGGGCAGAGGTCCAATATTACAAGCAATGCCAGCTATTAAAACTTTGAATCTCACAGTACAGTTAATACTTGAAAATGCTGAAATGGCTATAGGTGGTGCATATGTCTATGATGACGATGGTGTATTTAACCCTGATAATATTACTATACAGCCTGGAACTTTTATTCCTAGAAGTCCTGGGAGTTCTCTTGAGTCTTTACAGAGTCCTGCCAGATTTGATGTAGGGCAATTAATATTGGAGGATATGAGAAGAAATGTCAGGAAAGCTTTGTTTATTGATGAACTCGATTCAAGACCAAATGCAAAAACACCATTGTCAGCAACAGAAGTTTCAGAAAGGCTTGCTGACGTGGCAAGAGATATGGGAGCAGTCGCAGGCAGAATGCAAAAAGAGTTCCTTCATCCATTGGTTGAAAGAGTCGTTGCAATCTATAGTGAACAAGGCCTTATTGATATACCGAAAGTAGATGGTAGAGAAATAAGAATTGTACCAGTTTCTCCTTTATTAAGGGCTCAAGATCAACAAGATGTTGCTGATTTTGTAAGATTTCAACAAACAGTTGCAGGAACTTTTGGTCCAGAAATAACACCAGCACTTTACAATCAGGAAAAAGTAATTAGATATTTAGCAGAGAAGTTTGGTGTTAAAGAAGAGTTGTTAGCTAATAAGCAAGAAGTTCAAGGTAACATTGATATGGCAATGCAATTAATGCAACAACAACAAGGGAATATGGGATAATGACAAAGGAGAAAATTAATGCGTCTATTGATGGGAGGTCATATACTGCAGAAGTTGAAACTGATCTTAATAGTAAAGCCTACGCTTTATTCGGTTCGGGTATTGGCAAATCTTTCCTTCAGTATTTGGAAAACCTTACAACAAACAATGTTCATGGTGCAGGACTGGCAATCGAAAGTCTTGCTCACTTTGAAGGACAAAGATGGGTCGTAGCACTAATTAAACACAGAACTGAGATGGGAAGAAAAAATGGCGACTCCAACTAATCCAAAATTATATGCAAGAGCAAAAGCTATAGTTAAAAAAAGAGTAGGTAAATGGCCATCAGCATATGCATCAGGGCAGTTAGTTATTCAATATAAAAAGATGGGTGGAGGTTACAAAGGTAGTAAATCAGCATGAGTCTTACTAAATGGTTTAATGAGAAGTGGGTTGATATATCAACTAAGAAAGATGGCAAGCATCCTAAATGTGGTAGAAGCATGGGTGATGGAAGATCATATCCAAAATGCGTGCCTTCTGCCAAAGCAAAAAGAATGAGTGTAAAAGATAAAAGATCAGCTACTGCAAGGAAAAGAAAGACAAATCCTAGTGGTGGTGGTAAAACTCCAACTTATGCAAGGACATAATAAATGGCTAAAACTGCAGCATGGCAAAGAAAAGAAGGTCAAAGCTCAAGTGGAGGACTTAATGCTAAAGGAAGAGCAAGTTTACGTCGTCAAGGGAAGAATATCAAACCTCCAGTTTCTGCTAAAGCTGCGAAAAAAAGCCCAAAGAAAGCAGCAAGAAGAAAGAGTTTTTGTAAAAGAATGATGGGTATGAAGAAGAAGCTAACTAGTAAGAAAACGGCTAATGACCCAAATAGCCGTATTAATAAAGCACTAAGAAAATGGGACTGTTAACAAAAGGGAGATACTATGTCTAATGAACAAACAGCTACAGAAAGCAATGAAAACTCAAATCAACAAGGAGAAGTTGAAAGTACGATTGCAAACGACACTGGAGAACAAAACCAAGTTGAGCAACAAGATCAAATCGAAAGACCTGAGTGGTTACCAGAAAAGTTTGAGACACCTGAGCAACTTAAAACATCTTATGAAAATTTGGAAAGAAGATTTCATGCAAGGCGTGATGAAATTAAAGAAGAAGTTATCAATGAACTAAATGAAAATGCATCACAAGAAGTTCCTATTAGTCCTGCAGATTACAAAGTAGAGCTATCAGATGAAGATGGTAATGCTTTAGAAGTTCCAGAAGATGATCAAATGTTATCTTGGTTTAGAGACAAAGCACACAATATGGCTTTATCAAATGAAGAGTTTAACGATTTTGTTTCTGAGTATATGTCAGTTAGTCAAACAAGTGGACCTGATTGGAACGAAGAAAGCCAAGAACTTGGAGAACATGCTGACAGAAGATTAGAAAGAATTGATGCTTGGGC
>Ga0181413_1000186_pt1 | contig 18208 bp, 31 predicted proteins | sample 36SPOviralmetaG_FD_130111 | JGI IMG/M metagenome (GOLD analysis project Ga0181413, IMG submission 130111) | Marine viral communities from the oligotrophic San Pedro Time Series (SPOT) site, San Pedro Channel, CA, USA - 36 SPOT_SRF_2012-09-28 | ecosystem: Environmental > Aquatic > Marine > Strait... | reverse complement strand
AGTGTAAAATCTGAACCAAATCTTTCAAAAGGCTTAAAACCTGCTTCTTCTGCTAATATACCTTCTTTAATAGTTCCTAAATCACCTAAGGTAAATTCTGGTTTTGATTTCTCTGCCATTTATATCTCTATGTATTTACTGAATCTTGCATATCAAGGCTTTGTGTTCTGTCTGCATCAAACATATCATTTACTTCATCTGGAACAGAATCACTAGTTCTAGTTGGTAAAGAACCTAAAGCACCTTCAACCATTGTTTCTGGTCTTGTAGACATAGAATTACCAATATCATTGTTTAATGCTTCAAGTGCATCTGGTAAAGAAATACCCATGCTAATTAATGCTGAAACGGCTTCTCTTATTTCGTCTGAAACGGAACCACCCATAGCATCTTCTAATGTCTTCATGTCTCTATCACTCATTGCGCCCATCATAGCACCCATAGAGTTTTTTGTCGCATCATCTCTTTGTCTTGCAAGAATGTCCATTTCTCTATCTGATAAAGAACCTTTTAAAGCCTCAAGTTCTTTCATTGTAAAATCTGATGGTTCTCCATTAGTTTTGCGCAGTATTTCCATTAAATCATTTGTAGATATTTCAGGTATATTTAGATTTTTAAAGTTTGGGTCAGCTATTCCTTTATTAGCTACAACAGGTTTATTCATCATTGAATCAAGTCCCATATCCAAAGGAGCAGGTATTCTTTCCCCTCCCATACCTTGTTCCATTCTTTTCATCATTCGTAAATATTCTTGTTTACTAGCCATTATAAAACTCCTTTATCGATTTGTTTAGCTAAGTTCTTTTCTCTTAATATTGCCAAGTCTGCTTCTAACTTTGCAAATTTGGCATTTATATCTGCCTGTGTTTTAGCCTGTTCCATAGCTAAATCTTGTTGAAACTCTGCATCTTTAATCTGCATATCTTGTTTCGCTTTTGCTGATTCTATTTCAAGGTCTTGTTTGGTCTTCATCTGTAACATTTGCGCTTCTAATTGTGCTAATTGTTGTGCAAATTGTAAAGGATTACCTTGTTGTTGTTGTTGACCTAGATTTGTAATAGCATCTATTTGTGCCATTTGAGGTGATTCTGCAACGACTTGTGATGCTCTTTGTGAAATCTGCATATCAAGTTCTGGCGATAAATCTTCAAATTTAAATTTAGGGTCTCGTATATCTGGTAGTGGTGCTAATTGCATACCGATAGCTGTTTGCATTCTTTGTCTATACAATAAGGCAATATGTTCTGCTATATGTGCAATTAATACTGGTTGTAAATTTCTTGCACCCGGATTTCCACCAAGCGATGGGTCTTGAATGAATTGCATATGAACTGCAATATGAGCATCGTGGTCTTGTTCTGGGAATGCTCTTATAGGTTTACCATACATAACAGACATATTTTCATCTACTGGGTCAATTCTAACGGCTTCTTCTGGTTCTTTTAAAACCTCGCCAATATTTGGTATTCTTAATGCCTCTAACATTCTTTTATGAGTGTCGTACATATCATAAAGTTGTGGTGCTGATTGTGATAGTTGTAAAACGCTTTGTGCTTGTGCAATTCTCTGTGCAGTACTAAATACATTAGGGTCTGAAACTGGTACAATATCAATCGTACTATCAAAATCAGTAGAGAATATTTTGGTTGTTACACCAGATATTGCAAATTCAAATTGTTCTGGTAAATATTTTGCATTAGATTTCGCTATTAATTTAAATTCTTGTCCTTGAGAATAATGTAGTCTTTTATGAATAGCACTAAATGCTTTACTACCTTGTTCTATAAGAGCAACAGTAGAACCAACAGGTGCATTTGGATTAACATCTCCAACATTTAAATCAGCAGTACTAGCAAATCTCTGTCCTGCTTGAACAATAGCATTCATTAAATTAAATAATGTTTGCGATGGCTCTTTAAATGGTAATGGCATTATAGCTTTATTAACATCGTCAACAGTAGCATCTAAATCAGCAAATTCACCGGGATTTACTTGTAAGTCTCCTCCAGTAACTCTGCCTTTAAGTTTAAATCCGCCTTGCATATTACTGAAAGCCGCCGAATCTAATAATGCTCTAAGTGAACCAGTCGCCGCTTTTCCAAGACCTCCTATTAAATGAAATAGACCAAATCCATAGAAACCAGTACCCGGCAAAAATCTATATGAAATAAAATAGTTCTGTCTTAATTTCTTTTCGTCTTCTTGTTCCCAGTTTCTTCTTACTGATACAATCTTTTGTGAATCATAATCTATTGTTACTACATAGGGAAATGCCACCATGTCTTGGTTTTCTTCATCATCTGTAATACCATCAATACCATCAAAAGTTTCGTAAACATGCATTTCAATAAGTGTAACTGTTTCATTATGTGCTTCGTCTCCTTGAGAAACACCTTCTATGTCTTCACCAATGCTTCCTGCAGGGTCTATTTCACTACCCATATATTTAATCGGTAGATAATATCCACCTTCAACATAACGATTATAGTCGTTTCTTGGCATTCTTATTATATGTGAATATCTAATAGATGTAAGTAAATCTTTACTATCTGGCGCAACAATAAAATCTTCTGCTTTTACGAATTGAGAACATTGTCTACCTAAATTCGTATCGAAAAATACCTTTTTAAAAGCATGACCTATTAATGGTAATTGAAACAACATTGTATCTAAATCTGGGAAATACTCTGGCATTTCTTGTGTTATCTGATAGTTCATGTAATCTTTAACACGTCTTGCTTGGTCTTCTAATTCCTCTGTAGGTTCACCAATAATAGTTGTTTTTACTGGTCCTCCAGATGGATATAATTCTGCAATAGCTTTCGCATTAAATTGAGTTGCCGCTTCAGCAATCATAGGGTGTACTACAGTACTTAAACCTCTTGTTGCTCTCTGTTCTTCTTCTTCTGAAAGACCACCATCTGGTTCTAATGTTTCTAAACCTTGTTTGTACCTATATTCCCATTCAGACCTAGCTTCTTTATCACTTTCAAAAGCTTCTAGTAAATTCTGTGCTTTTCTTGCTGAATCATTTTCATCTAGTTCTTCTGCTAGGTTTTGGTCGTGTTCATCTGTTATTTCTACAATGTCATCTAATGATGCATTACCGATTAAGACTTCATCGCCTATCTGCTCAACTTCTAATTCGTCTGCAGGAGCGCCTTCTTGGAAAGGTATTACATTCGGTTGTTTAGCCATATAAAGTTAACCTCTTCTGTTCTGCAAATTCATCATCTTCGTCGCTATCAGATGAATGTGTTATAAACCAACCTTTTCTCAATCTAAGCCATGCTTGAGTACATGTATCTACTATATCATCATTATCGCCTTGTGGAAAGGCTGAACATATATCTATTAAGTTTTTTGCCCACTTCTTGTTTTTAGGATACCATATTCTACCATCTTCTAGCAAGGCAGAACTTGCATGTGCTCTAGCTTGTTTATCTCTATCTGGTGAATATTCTAATATTGGTATACCTGCCATTCTTAAATCTTGTATTAAACTTTGACCACTAGCTTTCTTTTCTATCAGGACAACATCAGGTTCATAATCTTCGTAGGCTTCTTGTGCTATTCTTCTTAAATCTGGATAACTAACTCTATCGTACCACATATCTACAACTATCGCATTGAAATACCCATTGTGTTTAAAGACACCCCAAGTTGTTCTTGCACTATATGAACTGTTTTCTTTTGTACTATAGGCAGTATCATAAGACTGAATAAGGTATTCTATATCTGGTAAATCGTCGTATTCCCATTCACTCCACCATTCAGCTTTTAGTATTCCACCACCTCTTGGCATTGGTCTTTGTTGTAATTGACCTGCAGAACCATAAGAACCAAGACTTTTTTCAAGATTTGTTATTGTTTTTTCGTCTATTCTATCTGGCCATAATAATTCGCCATGTTCTTGTCTTGGGTCTACAAACCCTAATGATGAACGAGTTATTGTAGGGTGGTCTGGTTCATATTTAGCAGGCAAACATAAATGGTCCCAATCTTGAAATTCATTTGCCAATATATGACCAGTTAAATCACTTTCATGTACTCTTTGCATAATTATAATAAATGCACCATTTTTTGGGTCATTCAGTCTGGTTTGCATTGCTTGGTCCCACCAATCTAATACACCTTGTCTAACAAGACCACTTTCTGCTTCTCTTACATTGTGTGGGTCGTCAATAACAATTATATCTCCACCCTCTCCAGTTAATGCACCATCAACAGATGTAGCAATTCGCATACCTGTTCTGTCATTTTCAAATCTTTGTTTCTGGTTTTGGTCTGATGTAAGTTTAAATGTATCGCCAAATGTAGTCTTGTACCATTGACTATCAATCAATCTTCTACATTTTACACTATCTCTAATACTAAGAGAACCTGCATAACTTGCATATAAAAATTTCTTTGTTGGGTCATTTGTCCATGTCCAAGCAGGTAAAGCTACTGAAACAGATATTGACTTCATATGTCTAGGTGGAACATTTATAATTAATCTTTTTACATCACCATTGGCAACAGCTTGTAAATGGTCTGCAATAGCATCTATATGCCAGTTATCATTATACTCACGATTAGGTTCTATTGTTCCCCATGCTTCCTTGATGAATAGTTTGAGCGACCTTCGCATTTTCTCCGCTCTCACTCTCGTCAACGAGTGCATATTTAAGTGTTCTTTCAAGATTGTTGAGGTCGTCATCAGTTAATCTGCTAATATCTAGCACCTTTCTATCTTCAATGTTGATGTCTTGTACTATTTCTTGTTTATCTGTTTGACCTAACATTTGTTTACCAAGCCAAATCGCCATTGTAGGATTGTTCGTTTCTTCCATAATTTGTATTTGTCTTCGTCTTAAAGAAAGTTTACCAGTTGCTCTACCTTTCTCTATTGCCTTTCTAACATCTACCTCGTTTGTGAACTTATCTTCTAATGTTCTTAATGGTATATCAAAATAAGCAGATATTTCTGGCATAGTACAATTCAACCTTGAAAGTCTTTCTAATTCTTCAAGATTTAAATTAATCTTAGGTCTACCAACTTTGTTTGTTGGTTTTTTCCTCTTTTTAACTGGTTTTATTTGTGCAATTTCATTCATCTTTTTTTTAATACCACGAAAATTAATTAAGTTTCAATCTTTTTTAGCTTCATTCCATAATTATTTACACCTTTTTTAGGTTTATAATCTTCACGAAATATTAATTTATTCTCTCGTTTAAACTTATTGTAGTTTACATAATGATGATGTCTTCCATATCTCCATACAAGTTTGGTTACATCTGGGTGTAATCTCATTTGCATATTTGATTTAGGAATAGTACCTTCTTCTGCATAAAATTCGTCTGTATTTCCACCTTTCAGCGTTTGTGTATTGGCTTTCTCTTGTAGAAAAACATTAAACTGTACAGTACACCAACCTTTCTTAAGTATTCGTAAAGACAAATCAGTATCTTCGTTGTATCTTCCTCTCCATCTATCTGGTAAAGGTAAATCGTTTTTAATAAGATTACATGAGTATATTCTAGTATTTACTGTGAATGGTCCATATTGGTGTGCCCATTTATCAATTACAAAGAATGTATAATTTGGTCCTGTCATACCAATATTTTTATATCTAGTAACAAAATCTTCCATAACCTTAAATGGTGTGCCATCTATACATTTTATTTCAAGATTATTTTGCCATCTTCTAAAGCATTTAATGTTATCGTCCATTACCCAATGGTACTCATAACCTCTATCTATTGAATTTTGCCAAATAAAATTACGAGCGGCTCCGGGTCCCTTAGATTTTTTATCGCCTAAATCGTCACACGTATCATAATCGTCTTGGTATGTCTTATCTAACACAAGGATATTCTTTTTCGGTACAACCTTCGCATACTCCGAGTACTCTTGTTCTTCAACAACTACTGTGTAAGGAACTTTCATTTCTTCTAAGGCTTTGATGGTAAGTCTACTATCTGCTCTGCCCTTAGATGGTATATAAATGGGAAATCTATTTTTAACTTTCAAAAGCCTTATCCTTTATTACATTCTTTTCAATCTTTGGGTACCAAATATACTTTGTCTTATCTGTATAATCTTGTTTAATTAATTGAAAAAATTTATCCATTGAATCTTGGCTTACAAAATTAATAGTTAATGACCTAAATGGTGATTGGTCTTCGTGGTCAAAGGCAGGCATATCTTGCCAATGTTCTTCGTGTTCTAACCAATCTCTGGATTTATGGTCTGGTTGAAATACTATTGTTTCTAATTCTTGTTTCTCAAAACCTAAATCGTCAAGGTCAAAACCTATGTCGTTTAATAAATCCATTTCAAATTTAAGTAATTCGTAATCCCAAGTGCTATCTTCTGATAGTCTATTATCAGCTATTCTATATGCTTTAACTTCATCTTCTTTCATATCAGTAGCAACATGAACTGGTACTTCTTTCATTTTTAGATGTTCTGCACCCATTAATCTTGTATGACCAACAATTACTACATAGTCTTTATCAACTACGATAGGTTGCCTCCAACCATATTTTTCTAAAGATTTAGCTATTTTTTCTCCATTTTGATTTTTACGAGGATTTTTTTCATATGGTTTGATTTTCTCAATATCAATCATTTCAATTTTCATTTTCGTTCCCTTCAATTTCCCATTTGTAAAATATGTGGTCATCAATTCTTAATACGTATTTTTTAACCTTTGCCCAACTAGGGTTTACATAATAAGCATGATAATGTGTTGCACCTTCAACAAAATCGCCAATATGCCCATTATAAACACCATTCGCAACGTGCATTGCATCTCTCCATGCTTTAGGCTCTTCGGGTTTATCGCTTTTACCATCACAGTACCAACTGAATTGACATTTATTCTTAATAGGTATTGTAGGTTTATATTTATATGTTTGTGCTTGTTTAACTACATCACAAACTGTATTAGGGTATCTTTCATCTTTAACCCTATTCATTACAACTTGTGCTACTGCTACTTGTCCCATAAAACTCTGATTTTTGGCTTCATGATAAACATTTAATGCAAGACATATTAATGATTCAGCTAACATTTCTTTTCTCTAAAATAATTTATATTGTTCTTTTTCATCAATTTTAACATCTTTATTTAAACTGTTTCTTAATTTATAAACATCTGCCAAACTAAGTTCATTTTCTCTAAGTCTTTGATATAACTGAAAATTTATTATTTCAACCTTTGACATAAGTGCTTCGTATGCTTCGTCCATTACTGCTTGTTGTTTTGGTGTCAAACCATTGTCAAATATATCAACCATATGTTTGCTCATAACATCTAGTTCTAAAGTTAAAAGTAAACTCTCTTTGTCCTATATCTCCATATACACCTTGTTCTCTAATCTTTTTGGTAATAATCTTTGTTGAATTATTTTCAAAGTCTCTGTGAACTACCAATCCAACATCTGCCATATTCGCCCAATGTGCTGAACCACTTACTTGATATAAGTCTGGTGGAGGTATAATTCCTGCATCATTTCTATGTAATTTATGAGGGTGAGCAACCATACAAACCCAAATATCATGGTTTCTTGCAAATTGTTGGCATTTAGCAATCACATCTCTAATATGTTCATCTTCTCTTTTATGAGCATCTCTGTTTGAACTTACTTGATTGAATGGGTCTATTACCAATCCCTTAATACCAAATCTTTGTTTAGATGCCTTTGCCTTTTGAAGTATATAATCAATCGTTGGTATGTCATCTTTTGCTTCAAGAAACTTAAAATGTGTATTTAAAAAGTCTAAACCACTATTTAATTGTTCTTGGCTTATTCTCTCGTAAACTCCAATATCAAAAGGTTTTCTACATCTTTTCTCTAATAATCGCCTTATATGATTAGGAGTTGAATGTTCTGGTGAATAAATAAGAAACTTCCAATGTTGTTGTTCTGCAAGATTTAATAATATTTGGTCAAGAAAATTACTTTTACCATGATTGGGAATGCCAGTTATAAGGTTAAATGTGCATGGCATTATCTTATATATTTCGTCTAACTTCTCAAAACCAGTTGATATAGCTTTCTGTACGTTTCCATCATACATATTTTGTATCTGGTCTTTATATTCTACTGCAGAATGTAAATCTTCAATAGGGAAGTCTCTAGCATTGGCGATTGCCATACCTAAAGTTTCTTCTCCATGTTGAACCAAACATTCATTTGCATCTTTAATAAAAGTATCGTTATAATCTGGAAAACTTACAACCTTACAGATGTCGCGACCAAACCTATGAATCAACTCAAGACCAAGAGCCTTACCTGCCTCGTCATCATCGGTGCAAAGTATTACTTCTTCAGCCTCCCATATCCATTCAGTCTGCTCAAAAGCACTAAATCTCTTGTCTTTCATATCAAATTTAGGTGTTTTAGGTGCACCATCTGGTAAAGATACAACATCTTTTATACCTATTTGCATTAAAGATAATACGTCCATCTCGCCTTCTACAAATATAACTCTTTTCTTTGCATCAGGGTTTTCTTCCCAACTCTTTTTAAGATTATCTGAATTATATAAACATTTTAAAGCATCTTTTTCTTGATGAAACCTTTTATCTTTACTTCTATATTTTATATTTACAATTTTACCATCAAGATAATAAGGAAAACAAAGTTTCTCATTATGAGTATATAATTTCATTTCAGTAATAACTGTTGGGTCTATACCTCTACCAATAAGCCAAGAATAAGCATTATCTGATAATGTTTGTTTTTTTGGTACAAATGGCATTACATTTTCTTTTTTCTTAAATTTAGAAAAATTATTGGGACTTATTATATTATCGTGAACAGAACCTTTCCATTCACAATGATGGCAATGCCATAAAGCCATATCGTTCTCTAAACTTACAGAAAGACAAGGTTCTTGTTTATTTCTTCGAGTATGTGAGCATTGAGGACAAATCACTTTTTGTTGTGCTTGTTGTGAATTAACTCTTATGCCTTCTTTAATTAATTGTTCGTGAATATTCATTGTTGTTTTCTCCCTTTGTTAACCAACTAATTGGTTTAAGTTTATTCGTTCTTCATTTTGATTGTCTAAGGTCTCCCATCTTCGTTGATTTAACCATGTGGTCAAATGAGGTATAAATCGTAACTCTTTGTTTTTATTTAGTTTATTATACTTTTTTACTTTTTCAAATAACTCTTTTTTTATAATTACTATATTTGGTTCAGATGTTAGTTTTTGCCATGTTTCATGTGCTTTCTTTTTAGAACCATCTTTTCTAGGATATTCATTCCAAAGTTCTACAAATTCAATTTCGTACTTTAATGGTTTATTATGATTGGTTATATGGGGTTTCATAGTGATACTAGGGGGGGTTTCAAATTGAACAGGGTGGGTGTCAGCCTGATACCCTACCTTTAAAGTATATAAATTTGATGTTTGTCTTTTGGCTTCATTAAAATCGGCAAATCGTTCTTCAATCTCAATTAAACCTACTTCTTCTAGGCTCTTTAATGCTCTTATTATAGTTGACCTACTCATTTCTGTAATTGAAATAAGTGTTTTATAACTTGGGAAACAAGTATTTTTATCATCTGCATAATTCGCAAGGCAAAGTAAGACTAATTTATTAGTACCATTTCCAGTTTTTTGTTTAGATGCCCAATCTAAAGCAGACCAACTCATAATATCTCCGTTATTATTATAGGTGGAGTATATGTAGCTAATATCTTTTTTCTTAAAATATAATCTCTTGTTCGAGTAATTTTAGATTTAACATCTTCAATTATTTCTTCGCCATCTTTATTTTTATATTTAAAATCAGCAGTATAACGACCAATCTTAATACCATTAACTAATAAAGGGTAAACTGGGTGTATCTCTAATTCTGATATATAATTCTTCATTTGCATCTGTTCCAATATTAAATATCTATTTAGTTCTTTTTTAGAATCAAACCTTATTCCTTTGTATAATTGCTTTTTTGCGTTGTATTTGTTCCTCATAAAGGTCTGTCCCTGTTACTTGATTATCTGTAAATATAAAAAGTTTCTCTGCCTCAGCCCATCTAGGCATTCTATCGCCTTTCGCCCAAGATTCAATATTCCTATAATGAGTATCAAGTTCTTTAGCGAAACTCTTATAGTTATAACCATTCATTTTTATATATTCTTTTAATCTCATAATTACCTTTTAAAATAAAAAAAAGAATAAGTAAACACAAAAAAGGTTTACATTACAATTTAATTTGGTACTATGTGATAACGAATAACGAAGAATAGAGGTAAATATGAAAAGTAATAATCCCTTCGCCATACATGGCATTAATCATTTATCACACAGTTCTCTTAATACTTGGCTTCAAGACCCTGCAAGATTTATTGCAGATAAACTCTTTGGTCTTAGAGATAAGGGTTCTGCATCTATGCATAGAGGTACATCAGTAGAATTTGGTTTGGCTCAAAAATATATAGATGAAGATTTCCAAATAGATAACTCTGTTATAGAAAATAAATTTAATCAATTATGTCAAGATAGCTTAATAGATGTTGAAGACGATAGAAGAACAAAAGAATTTGGTATGTTAAAAGAATACTCTAATATGCTCAATCAACAATTTGATTATTCTGATATGGAAGATTACCAAACCAAGATAGAAGTTACCTTTGATGATTTGCCCGTACCAATAATAGGTTATATAGATTTCATATTTAAAGATGTAATAGTAGACCTTAAGACTACTGCTAGAATGCCATCTAAACCTACAGATGCTAATAAAAGGCAAATGGCTATATATTCTCTAGCATATCCTAATTATAGAGCAGATGTATTTTATGCATCACCAAAAGCTAGTAATAAATTTATTATAGATGAAGAAGATATTAAGAAACACCAAAAGCAAATACATTCTCTTGCTATTGGTTTGATGAAATTCCTTGCAATCAGTGATGATAAAGAGGAATTAGCTTCAATTATCCACCCTAATTATGACGCGTGGACTTGGAGTGAATATATGAAAGAGCAATCAAGCAAAAACATAAAACAGTGGAGTTATGTATGAACGAAGAAAATATAGAACAACCTAAAAAGGTTGAAGAAGAAGTTAAGGCTCAAAAGAAAGAGCCAAAGGTTCAAAAGATAGAACCAAGCAAAACGTTAGTTGATGCACTTAACAGATTTCAAGAATTAAATATAAGTGCATTAAAATCTACAGATAATACATTTTTTAAGAGTACCTATGCTGATTTAACATCTGTTATTGATGCAGTAAATCAGGGTGCTAAATATGGATTATGTTTCACACAACAAGTTCAATATAAGAATATGGTTCTTGATAAACAAATGGTAGATAATTTAAAAGATGGCACTACCAAAACTACAAGTGGTCAAGTTGTCACTAGAGATATATGGGTAAATACTACCATTTATCATACTATAGACGATAAAACTATAGAATGTTGTGTGCCAGTTTTAATTAACAATGCAGAGAAAGATAACCCACAGAAAATGGGTTCTGCCATAACCTATGCAAAAAGGTATGGTTTACAAGCATTATTTGGTCTTGGTCAAGATGATGATGCAAACGAAGCAACTGGTAACAAGGGAGTTAAAAATGGATAATAACACAAAGCAATATGACGAAACTAATCGTGGTGTTTTATTTAACATAAGCGAAGATTGGTCATTAACCCAACAAGGCAAAATAAATATTAATGGTGAATCATTAAGAGTTATAGGTGTCAAAAGGCTCAATAAAGAGGGAAAAGAAATAATTGAACTCTATAGGGCAATGGGTACATTGAAAAAAGCAGATAAAAATGGTGAGAAAGACCCAGATGCAAAAGGTGTTATAAATGCCCTTGTTGATAAAGGTGCTATGATTATATCTGCATGGAAAGAAAGTAGTGAACGAGGTAATAAATATATATCGTTAAGACTTCGTGAATTTTCAAACGATAATCCAAATCAACAACAGTCTAATAATAATCAATCAACTTCATCTACTGATGAAATTGAAGACATTGATTTATGGTAAGGGAGGTTTAAATGCCAAAAGTAACACAATATGAAAATGTCAAAAATTATTTAGAACAAGGTAATAAAATTACACCTATTGAAGCCTTGAATAAGTTTGGCAGTTTTAGATTAAGTGCAATTATATTTAATTTAAGACAAAATGGTTATCCAATTAAAACTCATAATAAAACTGAAAATGGTAAAACATTTGCAGAATATGAATTAACTTACGATAAAACAAATTGAAACCAATAATTAAACAAAAGAAGATAAAGAACAAAAAATTTTTAGAATATGTTTCTAATCAAGAATGTTGTTTATCTTCTTACTCTACTTATCCTTGTAATGGTAATGTTCAAGCACATCATTTGTTAAAACCATATGAGGGTGCAAGAGGTATGGGTATGAGGTCAAGTGATAATAATGCGGTTCCTCTATGTTATTCACATCACGCACAATTACATGACAGTTTTGGTAATGAAGATATGTTTTGGTTGTTATTTAGATTATCAGAAGATTATGGCAGAAAGACTGCAAAAAAATACTGGGAGAAATTCAATGCGAAAAATTGACGAAGAAGATATACATAAAGCCGTTGCATGGTTAAGAGATACGGCACAACATTGTGCAGAGGCTAGAGCAACAAGACTTTATTTAGATGCTTTTACTAAATCTTTAAAAGCAATTTTAATGAGTAAATATAACGAACTGCCTATTTCTGCTCAAGAACGTGAAGCATATTCAGATGACGAATATGTCAAACATTTGAAAGCATTAAGAATAGCAGTTGAAAGAGACGAAAAAAATAGATACCTTAGAGAAAGTGCTATGGTCAAAATAGAGACATGGAGAACACAAGAGGCTAATTTAAGAGCTATCAAACTTTAAGCGACCTACCAGTTTGTTCTTATGTCTGTGTATGATTATACAAAAAAAATGATTTCGGCAGTTTTTAACTCTAGTATAGGTTGTAGATGTCAACAAAAAAAGAACAAAAAAACGAAGAAATGTTTGAAGACTGCCCTATAGCAGTAAAAGAGTACGAGGCTGAGAAAGATGTTAAAGGTTATGTAGAAAAACCTTACATAGAATTTTTTGTTCAATCGCTAAATAATTCAGATGATTATGAAGTAAAAATTCCTAAAGGTACTGAAGCAAGTTATGGCAGTTACTCTGAAATCGGTCATGTAAAAAAAGTTTTTACAAGTATAAAAAAATAGGTTGACTGGTACTAGTTACAATTTACCAATAGAATCATTCATAATATTTCATGGGAGAAAACAAATGAATGACATAACAAACGACCTTAATAAACTTTACGAACTAAACGCTATATCTTTTTCATTAGAACCTAATACGTTCGAAGATTTTCAAAAAATAATTTCACCAATGATAAAAGAAAAAGAAGAAATTATTAAATCTTTTGAAAAACAAATTCCATTACATATTGAAGAATTAAATAATAAATTGAAAGGAGTTGCATAATGGCTAGATTTCAAAATAGTTATCTTGTAGATAATTTTTCAGAATGTGATGGTTGTAATAATTTATTTAATGATGATGAAATTATACCATCTATACAAGAACCATATTATGTTTGTAAAAATTGTGAAACAGATTTGAAGAAACAAATGGAGAATGATAATGGATAAACCAATTTTATGTAATCAGATATTATCTGGTTTAACCCAACCTAAAAAGGCATTGGCTCTCTACTCTGGAGGGTCAATAGCCGATTCAATGATAAGACAAACTCAAGTTGACTTATTACAATCACAAAAATTTGTTGTATCTGAAAATCTTGTTAATAATGCCTATAAAGCAAGTACAGAAAAGCCATCTGTATTATTAGAGATGGTAGAAAATGCACAAATACCTTTTGATAATCTTTGGATTGAATGGGACGAACGTTCAAGGCAAAGATTTATTAAAGAGTTCACCAATAAAAGAGGGCAAGATTATAACTTTGATAGTAGAGGTGTACCAGAAAGAATTGGTTATCATATAAAGAAATTTACAGACGAAACTGGTCATGTAGATTTTCTTTATGAGATGTGGGCATTTATTGAAAAAGATAAGGCAGAAGATTTTACTGAACAAGCAGATTTTCTTGCAGATAAATTTATTCAACCATCAATGTGTTTCACTATAAATAATAATAAATCAATTAATTTTGAAGAAGAACTAGAAAGAGTAGATACTCTTGACGAGTTTCCTAAAGAATGGAGAGCAAAAAGTTCTGACCAACTTATGGAAAGAGCATTTCATACTGGTGCAAAACTATTAAGCAGTTGGTATTTATTTGAAAATATGCCAAAACATTTACTTAAAAAGCATACTCGACATTCAAATAATAAAAAAAATGGTCAAATTGTTTTCGATAGTAATAATTTACCAGATACTTTGGCTTATGATAAAGACCATGAGTTTAATTGTTTGAAAGAGATATATAGTAGAATATCAATGGCACAATCACGAGGTATGCATTGGTCTATTCCATCTTGGAAATTTCAAGAGGGTTATTCAAGAGATGAAATCCAAGACCATGAACATAACCTTACAGTAATGTGTGAGGGAGACTTGAGGTTTTTAATATCTTTATTTGCTCTTATTAATCAAGACGTTTCAGATATACAAAATATTGTACCTGATAATAAAATTATTCATACAAAACTTGGGAAAAGAGTACCAAGAAATGAATATAAAGTTCTTAGTCTTAATATATCAGATAGAAAAGTTAAAAAGTTGTATAAAGATACCTTCATTGGTAAAGGTAATCCCAAACGACTGCATACGAGAAGAGGACACTTTCGTCATTTAAGAAATATACATGGCGAGATTGTTAAAAAGGTTTGGATAAAATCTTGTGTTGCAGGAAATGCTGAACTTGGCACTATTGAAAAAGATTACAACCTTAAATCAGAATAAATAAAATGTATAAGTATAGAAAATAAACCTTTATTGTGTTGACTTCTATATTTATACAATTTATAAGTAATTATGTTATTAAATTCATGGGAGAAAACAATGACAAAAAATACTAAAAAATATTCTTATTCAGACAACCTCGTATCAGATTTACATAAAGATGCTTGGGGAAGTAGACCTTCGCAAATTTTTTGGTTGAATTGGGAAAAAGCAGACCAAGATACCAAACAGACAATTTGGGATAACCTTATTGATGATATGGTTAGAAATGATGCAGAAGAAATAAAAGCAAAAAAAGAGAATGCATCAAATCTTGCCAAAAGAATTAAAGAGGTTTGTAAATTAGGTGCTAATAATTATAGAACTGCAGTAAGATGGATAATCGAGGCAGACGAATTAGAACCTGACCTACATTATCAAGGCGACCATTTGGCTTGGGAATATAATATAGATTATAAACATAAAAAATTATTTCAACTAGCAGGAGTGGCATAAAGCCACTTCTTTTCATTTAACTTAAAAGGGAGATATAAATGTTAAATACTAAACTATTCGATAAAGAAATGGAAAAGATAATCTTTCCAATCGATATAAGAGAAATACCAACAATTCCTACAGAAATGAGTCGTGTATTGGTAAGAACTGATACTGATGCACCTTTAGGTCTTGTTAAATCTAAATATAAACCAATTCTTCATAAAGATGCCTTTCAAGGTGCATTGGTTCAAATGCAACAAGGAGGTCTTACTCTTAAAGATGCAGAGGTTAAAATAGATTCATATGAAAATGGTGCGATGGCTAAGATGGAAGTATTATTACCAGAACTTTCAACAAAAGTTGGAGACCATAATCTATCATTAAAATATGTTGCTAGAAATTCTTATAATTCTAAATGGAAATTTCAAGCATTCTTTGGTTGGTTAAATCATGTTTGTTTTAATACATTGGTAACTGGTCAAAAATTGGCATATACCTCTAATAGACATACAAAGTCTTTTGACATAGACCAATCAAATAAAAAGATAACAAATGCCATAAAAGCAGTAACTTCTGAATCTGAAAGATTTAAGACTTGGTGGCATACTTCTGTTGAAGATGAACAGATAAAAAATCTTTTTGAAAAAACTATTGCCAAACAACATCTTTCAAGAGGTAGTAAAATGGCAGGGGTTAATGAAACCAATAAAAAGCAATTATCTATTCTAATGGGATTATATCACGAGGAGGTAGCACAAATGCATGGTAAGGGAGATTATGGCAGAAAGAATGCTAAAGGCTCTCTATGGTGTGCATATCAATCAGCAACTGCATGGTCTACTCATCTAAATGATATACAAAGAGATGATACAAAAAAATACCTTGTTCAAGTTGACAGACAGAAAATGGTATCAGAACTTATTGAAACTAATAATTGGAAGGAGCTAGAGTATGCTTAAGACACATAAAACAACTTTGTTGTATATTATATCAACTTTAATGGTTACTGCTTGTAGCAGTAGCCAATCTCCAACAAAGATGAAATTGGTTACTAACGATAAGATGTTTCAAATGTCTAGACAAGAAGTCATCAATGGTATTGAAGATTGTCGTTCTGTTAAATTAAGACCAGTTTTATATCATGGTAGAGTTTTGGTTACAGATAGATATGTTCCTATTGTTGTAGATATACAATGTGCTCCAACACATAGGGATTATAAATAAAAATAAAGGGGTGGTTGCTGAGGACAAGACCACCCCTCTACAGATGCAATCAATCATAAATTGGAGATATGATTAATTACAATTATTGCATATATTGGTTTACTTATCTAGTACTTTTGATACTCTAATATTATAAATAAAGTTTTTGGGAGAAAACAATGAAAAATTTTCAAGATTACGAAAAAGACCTTTTACAATATACAGAATCTTTTATGGTTACTGAACATCTTGGTAGAGGTCAATATAACAAAACATCTTTTGATTTTCAGAATGATGCAGAAAAATTTCGTGATAACATCAAATCTACAAATCCTCTTGCAAGAATAGCAGTTTATGCAATTTGTAAACACCCTACACGACCTGCAGTTAACTTAATAGTTTCATAGAGTTTTATTATGGCAAGACCAGTTATATATAGTAATCAGACTAAATGTGCTCAATGCGATGTAGAGATGGAACCAAGAAAACATAAAAAGCCATTTAAAAAACTTTGTCCAGAATGTAAATCTAAAGCACATCAAGGTAATGCTGAACTTAAAAAAATATTTCAAGATTTAAAAAAACGAAATGCTAAAATGACCAATGAAGAACTAGGCATTTCAACAAAATCTTTTAAAAATAATGTTAAGGGAGAAACAAATGGATATTAAAGATTATAAATTAAAACGACCTACAGAAGAAACAATGAACTCAACATGGAATATATTGTTTGAAAAAGAAAAGATTGGGTCTTTAGCTTTTAATACAGTTTATAAAGAATGGTATGGAACTATAATTAGAAAAAATGGAGATAAATGCAGTTTAAATGACAGAAGTAAAGGTTGTTTATTTGCTTGGTTAACGTCAGAACATAAGAGAAGTTGGGAGGGAGAAACAAATGGATAATAGATATTTTATAAAAATAAGGCTTTTTGATAATTTACCAGATATGCCAGACCATGGGAAATATAAACAAATTATGGTTGAGGCTAATTCTGTTGAAGAAATAGAAATGTTAATAGACGATAAACATAGAATTACTATGTGTGAACAAGTAGATTAGAGGTATTTAATGATAAATCTACAATCTGGATTAAATAAGTATGTAAAGTTAAATGGAAAAGTAAAAGCTTGGTTACTTGAAGAAATTTCTGATGTTAGAAAAAACCCTTTCCATGAAGAAGACGACAGTAGAGAGGCAGGAAGACTAGATGGTAGAATTGAATGTGCTGAAAATTTATTAGAACAAATAACTAAATGGGAGAAAAAATAATGACAATTATGAGTATAATTAATGGTAAGACTAGTATTTACGATTTATTGGTTGATGCCTATGCACAACAACATTTTCAACGTGGTTACTATATAACTAGGCTTATGGTTAAATCAAAAGTAGATTTGAACCACTTTATTTCATATTTAGCAAAAAAAAGAACTAATAATCAAATGCTTAATAAAAATAGAAATCATCAGTTTTACAGAAATTGTTTTGCAATTTTCTTATGGCAAGGTAAAATAAAAAAATAAATTGGTTTGGGTCGCCTTGGAAACTATGTTTTCTCCCACCCCACTACCAGACATGGCGAAGATTGGCGAATAGTCATGTCTCTT
>Ga0181413_1000185_pt1 | contig 18223 bp, 14 predicted proteins | sample 36SPOviralmetaG_FD_130111 | JGI IMG/M metagenome (GOLD analysis project Ga0181413, IMG submission 130111) | Marine viral communities from the oligotrophic San Pedro Time Series (SPOT) site, San Pedro Channel, CA, USA - 36 SPOT_SRF_2012-09-28 | ecosystem: Environmental > Aquatic > Marine > Strait... | reverse complement strand
ATGAAGTGTAAGAAGCATAAGTGTAATAACGCACCAGATAAAGAACCAAAAGGACCGAAACGGACTATCAAAAAAGATAAAAATGACGATGCCCCTAAACCTAAGGTTAAAGTTAAGAAAAGTGGTTTGTATAAAGCACCAGTTAAACCATTAAAAAAAAAATCTAAGTAATAGTTAATTATGCCTAGAAAAGGAGTTTATCCAGAGTTTAAGAAAGATAAACAACCACACCCCGCCGCCGGTCTAAGTATAGCGACTTTTGACGCTAAGGGTAATAGACGACCTAGGGCAAGTAGAGCAAAACCAAAGAAAAGTGAGTTAGAACAAGAGAAAGTCAAAGAGTTTATGAGCGGTATGAACCAACCACCATCTATGCCTACCGATAATGTATATCCACCACAACCAAAATCACGACAACCAGTTATGGGTAATCCACTACGCACTTATAGTAATGAGAAAAGAGCTCTTATAGAGCAAATGGAAGGATATAATATTGAAACTAGTTTTCACCCAAATTACCCACAACTAACTAACTATTTAGGTGGTGATGATATTAAGTTTAACCAAGCAAGACTGGGTTATGATGCTTATGACGAAAGTGGTAATATAAAACCTAAAATAGATTATGGCGAAGACGACGATGAAGAAGAACTAACTGATGATGAAGAAGATATAGATACTACGACTTACGATACTAAGAAAGAAGCAATTTTAGCAGACCATTACCAAATTGGAGAAGATGACGAGTTTGACTACTATATTGAAAAGGAATTGTATGGCGAAGACGAACAATATGACGAAGATTATATATTGAAATTCCCTAAAGACGGATACGAAGATTATATGAGTATTATGTTGGATAGTATGGTAGAAGACGAGAACCCATTAGATATACCAAGAACTAACGATGGTGGTAATTATGACGCGGACAGTATATATGATAGAGTTAACTATTTTAAATCGTTAGAAGAAGGTAAAGTATCACATACTAGAGATAATGAGTTAATGGCGTTAATATCATTTATGAGAGTTCACGGTATACCGTTATCTACCAATATGAGTGAAATAATAGAAGGATATTTAGATGAAGAACTAATTGGGTTTGGTGGGTATGATATAAGCGAAGTCGGTAGATTAGTTAAAATTCACGCTGGTATAGACCCTAAATATTTTGACGAAGAAAGTTTAACTAGCGAAGATTTTGAGTATAAACAAGGTAAGGGTAGGAAACCAGCAAACGAATTAAGACGCAACGCTTACCAAAAATCATATAGACGGTTAGTTGATTATAATATAGCAAGGAGCAAAGACCCCGATTACGTCCACTACGAAGATGTAGATGTAAAGGTTAGAAAAACACGAACAGATAAGCAAGCACAACCACTAAATACCGTTAGTGATTATGATATAGCACAATCATTAAAAAAAGCAAATAACCCTATACCAGATGACGAGATAGAAGTAGAAGAAATAGTTATAGGTGGTGTTAGTTATTACCAAGATGAAAATGGTAATGTATATAGCGTTCCCGATGATGATGGTAGTAGTACTATAGTTGGTAAAAATGGGAGATTGTTTTAGATTTACTATTTAAAGATATATATTCATATTTAGAAATGATGACGACGCCAAAAAAAAAAAATTTAATTTTCAAAAAAAAAAGTTTCAAAATCTTCGTCGTCATCATCGCTCAACTCGCCTTGGAGCAATACAGATTTACACAGATTTACACGGATTTTACACAAAATTATTATCTGTGTATAGGATATAACTATGTCTGGATACAAAAATGCTCGTGGTATGCCGTCCGTTGAACTTAGTGATAGAACAAAAGAAGCAATTGCTATACAAGAAGAGCAAGAAGTTATAGAGAACACTAAAATACCAGAAAAGGAAATGTTTAAGAAACCGAACTTAGACATTAAAGGTGTTGTCGATAAGGCGATGCCGGTTAAAAAACCAAAGAAGAAACTAACTGAAAGGCAGTTAGAAGCGTTAGCACGAGGACGGGAAAAATCCAAGCAAACTCGGGCAAAAAAGAAAGCAGAAAAAGAAGCAGAAAAGAAAGCATATGAAGAACATAGACAAGCAGTTAAGAAACCGCTATCTCCAGTTAAGGAACAAGCAGAAGAACGTTTACCTAATGTTAAATTTAATGTTAGAGAAAAGCGTATTATAGATGATGAAACAGAAGAAGTCTTACCGCAAGAACGTCCAGTTAATCCACCAGTAGCACAACCCCCCCAACTCGCATTTGATTATGATAGAGTTATACAAGGGGTTATAGGTCATTTAGACAACCGACCGCCAGTTCATAGCACGCCCCCAGTCGCTCCTCCTCCCATAGACTTTAGTGAATTTGAACAAAATATTAGACTTAACGAAAGACAGCGTGTATTAGACGATATCGATAGATTACAGAGAGAAGAAGAAAGAGAATATCAGCGACAGCAAAGTCAAAAAGTATTAACTACGCCCCCAACATCTACACAACCTTATAGTTATGGTAGTTATAAAAATTACGGGGCGGGTAGGGCAAGGTCGCAATTCGGTCATCGTTATTAAACTTGACTAGAAAAAGAAGTTAAAGATGGTACATTTGGTCCGCCACCATAGACGGGTCTATCGCCACAATAGCATTCGCTACCGCTACAGCATTTGCTTCTACATTTTAGGTTAGATAACCAATCAAAAAAACGATTTATTAAAGTTTTCTTATTATCGCTCATTTTTAACTATATGTATATAGTTAGAAATTATTTTCTTGTCTATATATAAAATGTCGCTAAGTGTATCGCAGAATGTTCCAGTTGAAAACTATTCAGTTATCCAGCAGAGTGAAAACGGCACTCAGTTCGGTCCTCTTAACAAAATCCGCTTTCGTATAGGTTCTCATCTTGCTTATGTAGATTTTCACACTTCTTATATGATGTTTGACTTAGAAGTCCAAAACGCTAAGGCAAAGATGGAATTTACTAATGGTATGGGTGCTGATGTTCTACTTAGGACTTGGCGTGTTATTATTGGAGGACACGTAGTAGAAGAGATAGACCACCCTAATGTTCTTCTTAAGACATTAAAGTACGATTATGGTATGGATTTGGGTATGGAAGAGTTAAACCAGATTTTTAACAAACAAGGCGACGGACACGGATACCAAGGTCTTAATAAGATAACACCAGTTAATATTGATACCGATAGTCCTTGTGCTAAAGTTAAGTGTGTATTAGACTTAAAGTTTAGTGGTATCTTTGGTTCTACACAGACATTCCCAGTCGGTTTAACTGGTGATGTAGAAATTGAGTTAGTCTTAGAAGAAGCACGAAAATGTCTCCAAGTAGTCCAAGCGGGTATTACTCCACGAACTTTAACTACTACTAACTTCCCTATGAACGGACCACCTATCGCCGCCCTTACTGGTGGTGGTGGTGCTACTACCGCTGTTAACTTTGTTGCTGGAAACCAACCATTTGCCCCAACTAAAGTATCAGTACAGAACCATTTAGGCGACTGCCCCTTTAGTATAGGACAGAAGTTAGCGATTAACGGCGAGTTAGCGAATAACGCCCAAATTGCCGATAACACAGAAGGAACTAATAACATTACTGCTATCGCTCTTGATGGTGCTAATGTAGAACTAACCCATACTTTTGCTGATACTACACAAGGAACTCTTGCTAATAATTGTGGTATTGGATTTTCACGCCACGGAGTTAAGGGAGATGGTGGTGGTCTTACTTGGGATAACAACGGAACATTAACTTATGAAGTATCTGTCCCATCTTTAGTTTTACAAGTTGTCGCCCCACCACTCCAGTATGTAGAAGAACAAGCGAGAAAGGTAAGTGCTGAAGGTTTATCTATTGATATTCCAACTTATACTTGCTATAAGACTAACACTTATGCTGGTATAACTTCTGCTACTCTAGAAATTCCTTGCTATGCTTCTCGTGCTAGGAGTATTATGTGTATTGGTGTAGATGGAACACAACCTCTAGGCGGTAATAACTTATGTAATAACCCTTATAAAATGGTAGGAGATTATAACGATTTACACACCTATATTTTCCAGATTGGAGAAGAAATGAAACCAGTAAGACCAGTTATTTGTGATAATCTATCCACTTTCCAGCATAATGTCGCCCAAGAACAATTAACAGAGTTAGAGAAAGGACTTCGTGCTGGTGGTTGTAATGTTAAGTCATTAAGAAATCATCGTAAGAACTTTGTTATCAGTAGGGCGTTATCTGCTTATGGTGGAACTATCCCCTTAACTATGAAAGGTGCTAGAGTTTACTTAGACTATCTTTCTCAAGAAATGCGAACCGATGCCGCCCCAACCATTAAGAATAAGAATTGGTTTAACTACTGCCATCACATTAGACGGTTAATGATAACTTCTGGCGGAGTTCAAGTTATGTATTAACTTATTTTTATTTAGTTTGTTTTATAGTTAAAATTATTTTCTATCCTATATATAAAATGTCCGTTAATGATAGAATTGCTACCCAAGTCAAAAGATACGCTAAAATTACGCCAAGCAACGCAAGTTCTACCGGCGTGTTTTCATACTCACAAGGCAATCCAATTATTCGTCTAACCATAGCAGAAGCAGACGCTATGCTTATGGCACCAGAATGTAGATTACAATTTAGACTTAAAGGATTTAGCGATTTTGCTAATCCTAAAACACCTATCCGTGCTGGTGGTACTACTAACTTAGATAGTAAAATTGGAGCTCAGTCGGTAATCCAAACTTTAACTATCAGTTCTCGTCGGTATGCTACTTCTATTACAGAACAGATACTTAACTATAACCAGTTAGTATCAGTCGCCCACCCAGCGTTAGAGAGTGCTAGAGATACTTTCGTTCAGCGTTCTCACGAAGAAATGTGTATAGGTAAAGGTATTATTGACCGTGATGAACTTAACCAGACACAAGAAAATTCCGCCGCCAACAACACTAATGTTATTGATTTACAGCGTAGGTTAATAGCAACTGCTGGAACTCAAGCACAAGATATTGGTTGGGATTGTTCTATTCAGTTATATAGTGGTATGTTTATGAGCGACCAAGGTTTAGACCTTAGACTTCTAGGCGGTTTAGAAATAGAAATTACATTAGCGAGTGATGTTAATGTTTTCGATAACGCTACCTCAACTACTAACTATGAAATGAGCGATGTAGTCCTTAACTGTCCTTTACTCTATAAGTCAGCGGCACAGATGGCACAAGGCGTATCCCCCAGTTCATTCTCTTTCTTATCATATACTTCTCTCTACAACGTAGTTCAGTCTACTAACGCTACTATTACTAACAAGGTAGGATTGCGAGGAGCATTAGCGATGATACAGAAATTCGTTCCTACTAAGTATATTAACAACTTTGCCGTTAACGCTAAGGCATTCGCGGGTTGGAACCCCGGTATCAAAAGGTTAGTTTTCCATCGCAACGGACAGCGTTTTCCTTTAGAATATGGTATTAAAACCGATAGAGGCGACGGCAACCCTTCTGCTGAAGTTCACGGCGAAAAGACCCCACAGATTTTACTTAACTCTCTATCGGCATTTGAGAACTATAAGGACGTTAAACACTCACACTTTACTAACCAAAATTTACACGACCAAAGCGATGGTGTTTATTACTTAGGCATATCGTTCGACCAAGTGAGCGGTCAAGGTATAGATTTATCTGGCGGTACTGTATCTACAGAGTTAGAAAGCACCCTACAAGACCCCGTAGATAACACGGCAATTACTTTCGGTGTCTATACTTTCTTCTTAAACAAAACTACCTTAGTTATCTCACCTAATAATCGTATCCAGAGTATTGAGTAAATTACTACATTTTTTTTTTCTCTTCTATATATAAATGTCTGCTCGTTGTATTGTTAAAGATGTAGCAACTTCTAAATATGAAGACCTAGAAGTCTTTAATCACGCAATAAGAACACATAAGAAATCTAGTTGTGTAAGCAATACCACATCAACCGCTAACGGACAAAGTTTTACTTTAGAACTAGAAGTTAGAAATAACTGTTATGGAATATATTTAGATACAACTAATCTAGCAACTTTTAATAATTGGACTATCGATTGGTTTATTAGTCCAGACGGAGTTAATTTTTATCAAGATATAAACCGACCTACTATAGGAGCTGATGCCGCTGGAACTTTTATAGAACAAGGTAGAGTGCCTTGGAAATCGTTAAGGGTTGTTTGTACTAACGGAACTGGTGGTGCTTCTACTTTAGTAGGTCATTTATGCTCTCAATAAAATCTTTGCTATAGTTATAATGCCGAATAAAACAGTTAGTTGGACTTGGAGAGGTAAGAAGTATAGTGGAACACTAATACCATCTAAGGAAGATAAAGATAACAGATATGCTAGAACACATAACGGAAAAATCAAAACTTTACCAAAAAAAGTTAAGAAATAATATATTGCTATATATAAATGCCTAAAAACGATAAGAAAAGCGATAGTAAACCTTTATATAAACCTATGAAATCTACTCGTAAGGGTAAGAAAGGAATGGTCTATGTTATGAAGAACGGAGCAAAACGCCTTATACACTTCGGCGATAGTAGTATGGGCGATGGTAAGAGCGGTGCTAGTAAAGCAAGACAAAAGAGTTATTTAGCAAGAAGCGGAGGGATAAGGAATAAGGAGGGAAAATTAACGAAAAACGATAAGAATAGTGCTAATTATTGGTCTAGAAAAGTTAATTGGTAATTCTGTAAAATTATTATCTCAGTATAGATTATAAAATGTCGCAGGTTGGAGTTGTAGGAATTGATAGTGCTAAGAAAACCCATCAGTTAACTTGTACTACTGGAGGTGTTCTTAACGTTGCTTTCGGTGCTAATGATGGTGTAGATATTGGTAATGTTGATATCGCATCACAAGAACTAGGTAATACTGCTAACTCATTAGGTAAGCAGTTAGGAGAAGCGTGTGGTGCTGATGATAGGGGTGTTTTGATGGTAGGTAAACGCCAAGATACCGCCGCCAATACTGGAGATAGTGATGGTGATTATGCTTGTATGTCTTTTACTAATGGTAATTTACTTAGAACTACCGACGGAGCATTAGCAGATGCTATTAACAACAGTAAAGTAGATGTTAATATCTCTAGTGGAGGATTTGGTGGTGCTGTGACTAACGCTGGAACATTCGCAGTCCAAGACGGAGCGAATAAGGCAGAAGATAGTGCTAGAAGTGATGGTGATGTAGGTAGTTTTATTCTAGGAGTTAGAAACGATACTGGTTCAGCAAACTTACCAGCAAACGGCGATTATTGCCACTTTAATCTAGATAGACACGGAAGTCTAAGAACATCTAGAACAGATGGAAAAAGAGTTAACTTACAGACTAGTGGAGGTGGAACTATCAGCGATGGTGCTACCTCAACCGGTCAAGATATTCAAGGTTATAACAATATCGAATTTGTAATGGAAACATCAACTACTAGCGGTCAAGTCCATATAGAAGTATCCCCAGACGGAACTAACTATTTTGCTGTAGCACAACCAGCGATGATAAGTAATGTTGGTGGAAATTATTACATTAGAGCATCTTTATTAGAACCTACTGGAGCAACCCACGCTAGACTTAAGAATGTATCTGGCGGTATGTTATCATTCGGGCAAGATAAGTTTTGGTTGATTATGTCCTAACTTTATTTTTTAACTTGGTTATTTATTTGAAATTATTTTCTTCTCTATATATAAAAATGTCCTTATTGCCTAGCACTCTATTAAATTTATCTGGAAACGAAGACCAAACATTAGAAGTTCATAGTGAAATTCTAGAACCTTTATCACAATCACAAAACATATGTCGTTTTGAAATACCACACAAAAACATTATGGATAGTGATAGTGTTTTGATTTGGAAAGTTAATTGGTCGCTACAGAATGGCGGTGCTGCCGACCATAGAACTACTGGTGATATGATTGCTTTACCTAACTTTGAAGCGGGATTATACGATACTATTAAACGAGCGAGACTTTATGTTGATGGCGTTATCATCAGCGAACTTAACGAAGTTGGAAAATATCTAACTTTAAGGAAGAACTTTGTACCACAAGAAGTTAAGGTTGAACGAGATGACTTTTTTAGTTATGCTAATCATCGCCTTTGTAATACTGGTGGTAAAGTTGATAGAAAGGGTGCTTCCATACAGAGAACCCCCGGCGACAAGGAGTTAGGACAAGCGAATGGCGGACAAGGTCATAAGTATTTAGTTGAAGCATCTGTTAAACTCCACGAACTTTTTGCTGTTCTTAAGGACGCTCAGTTAGATACTAACAATATTAACGGAAAGATTATGGTTGAAATTGACTGGAATGTTAATGCTGTTAATGATAACTGTAATTATGTAGGTAGTGCTGTAGTTAATGGTGATAGGGGGTTAGTTGTTAGTGAACCACGCCTTATTATAGATTTTCTCACATATAACGATGAAGTCCAAGCACAGATTAAGAATACCATTTTTGGAGATGGTCCGGGAGTTAATATGGTATATCGTGAGGTCGCCTTGGTAAGAAAGAACTTAGTTGCTAGAGCTGGTGGTGCTGGTGTAGAAAGTCAAGATTTTGCTATCGGTATGACTGGTAGAGCAGTCCAAAAGGTTTGGGTCGCTAAAGTTATGAATGATGCTAACCCACAAGCATTACAAGGTTGCCGTAGTGATTTACTACTAGGACAGAAGTGGAATATGAGAGTTAATGATTTGATGATTTTTGATAGAGATGTCGATAATCGTGCCGAAGAGTTTAACTATCTACAGTCTTGTGGTGAAAAACAGTTTACTTGCCCCCCATCTTCTTATGAACGCCGTGAAAGTGGTGTCTATGGTGGTTATGCCGCCGCCGACGACTTATGGTTAGATACTCTTAATGTCGCTTATCCTAACGCTAACGCCGCAAATGTCCCAGTAGCAGTAAGTGCCAGTTATAGCGGTGATGTCTCTGGTGAATTATCAGTAGACGCTATGTCTAAGCAAGGTACAGCAAGAACTATTACTAATAACGTTCGTCAGTCTGCGGGTCGCCAGAACTACCTAGCAGTATCACTCGCGAAATACAGTAAAGGTCCAGAAAGTCCACTTAACGCTATGAGGATTGGTTCTACCCCTATTTTGTTTTCATTAGAGCGTAATGGTGATAATGATGCTGATACTACACGCCAAAACGGAGAAGTTTATTTTTGGGTTGAATACCTTAAAATGATGACTTTAAAGAACGGACAAGTTATCGTCAGCGACCTTTAAACAATAAATTAATTTAATTAAAATACTTAAAACTTTAATGTATCATAGATATATGAACGATTTTCCCCAATATGTTGTAATCCTTGCTAATGATATCTATAATAATATGATAACCGATAAAAACCGTTCTTATTTTGAACCTCAATCGCCAGAATGGTGGTTATACGAACTTAACCATTATTTAAGAACAACTTGCGATACTGATGCCGATAACGCTAACAATAATACATTACTATTGGAAATCTTATATTATTTTACAGAACAAAATTGGATAGATATGGATGGATTGTTTATGGGAGTTAGTGTTTAACTTTTTAGAAAAAAGTTATATCAAAAAATTTAGGTACTAAGGACTAGCGTGTCTAGGTGATGGACTAACTGGTGCTGATTTAACTTTAACATCGCCATCAAGACCTTCTACGCCTTTCCATCTTTCTTTTATATCTACTACAACTTCTCCGTTATGTTCTACTGAGAATTTAATGTCTTCGCTAAAGGTAGTCGTTAATATTGGACCACCTTTCTTAGACCTAGTTATAATTTTTTCTTCTTTTGCTTCTTTTCTTAATCTAGCAACTTCGTCTATTTTCTCCTTAACTACCTTAACAGATAGATAAGTTAATTCTTCTGGTTCATATCCTAATCCACGCCACAAATAGTATAAAGACATTTATATATATTACACACAGATTTTAATTTAGAAATGATGACGACAACTTTTTTGAAACTTTTTTTTTTTGAAAATTTTTTTTTTTTTTTTTGGCGTCGTCATCATTTTAGAAACTGGTGATTTTACACAGATTACACTATTTTAATAAGTCTATCTATACAATTTTAATATCTATGCTTAGTATAAATGTCGCAATACGAACAGCAAGAGTTATCGCAACTACAACAAACAATACAAACTTATACTGGGATACAGCAACCAGCACCAGAACCACCTATGACTATGGTAATAGAATGTAATAAATCCCAAGCACAAGCGGACGGAAATCTCGTTAATCCTAACACTTGGACTAATACTTTTCCAGCGGTAAAACTAAAGAAAGGCGATGTAGTAAGTGTTAACTCAGCGTTCTTAAGCAATAAAGGTAGTGGCGACCTACTACAATTTGACGAAACCAATAATAAAACACGAATTATATTTGAATATTATGGCATAAACGATAATACTAACAATAAACAACCTAAATATAATGTACTTGGGACTACAGCATATCCAAGCGGTTGGAATGCTTATAGTAAATATACTGGAACTGACCCTTGTGCTATGAACTGCTTACCAGTTAATTATAGACCGATGCGACTATATAGACTGATGAAAACTTTTAGTGAATATAATACCTTACAACCAACAATTAGACCAGTTGGAGGCGATTTGATACCATTTACTAATGAAAATTCGGCACGTTATACCTCACCACAGTTAGAAGCAAATTGGGGGCATAATATAAGTGCGTTAGAAGTAGTAGCAGATGTAGAAGATGACTATGTCCCGGGATTATTTAGAAATCCTACGATAACTATTAAGAACTTTTCGAATGCTTTAACTAAACATAACTTTAACTCTGCCGACTTTTGCCCTAGTATATGGTATATCTCTACCCAAAAATCCTTCTTATATCCGTGTAGTGGCGATGCTAGTATGAGAATACACGGTATCGCTAATAAAACTGGAACTGCTAACGCTAAATATGACGATACGCTTAACTGGATTAAGTCTTTGCGACCGGGTATGATAATAAGATTTATGTATCCAGAAACGACTTTCGGTTTTCAAGAGAGTAATGAAGCAAGTTTTAACGCTCCAAGTAAATTTACTAGGGCGTTTGGACCGCAAGTTTATATATGCGATGGGTATAAAGCGGACGGAAACGGACACGAGGTAAATGGTGTAGCGAATGCTGTAGATAAGTTTAGTCAAGTAGGACACCCTCACACCTTTAATAATAAAGGGGCGTGGAAAACCAACCCTATGGGTATGTATATGAAAGTAGTTAGAACTTATTATAACGCTCAAAAAAATAATGTAGGTAATCACGGAAGCGGTGCTAATATAGAACCTTCTACTGGACCAACTGATATACAAGACTTATACCCATATGTAGAAGTGGCGTGTGCTGGTGCTATCTCTATGGCGTGGGGCAATCCTAATCAATATAGTACGGGACTACCGCAAGGTAATGGTTTATTAACTTATCCCGCTAACTCTGGTTTATTAGCGAGTGCGATACCGCCAGTATCCGTAGCGTCTAGGAGTGAAGTATCCGTTAGAACTTATATGGGAACTAATACTAGACCGTGGTTTACAAGTTCCACCGCCGATGGTGCTACCTATAAACACGCTGGATTTTTTCCAGACCAAGACGATAAGGAAGGTGTAGATGGATATTTAGGGTTTATACCTAAATATTTTAATAAAGATATAAGCGAAGACGACCAAGGGGTCCAATTACAGACTGAAGAAAGTTCATTATCTACTTATATAACTACTAGAAGTCAATTTGATTTTAATGCTCTTGGAATAGATGCTAATGGCGATTTAACACAAAAACAGAAGATATTGCCTATTAACTATAATACATTAACTAAGAACAAGGATTTTACATTAACAACTCTAAGTGGGGATTTAGCGGACTTAAAGTATGGTAAAGATTATAAAGGCGATAGTGTTTATGCTGGTGGTAGATTGCCGTTTTATTATCAAGATGACCCAAATGATTATGATACTACCGACACAAATTATATAGTAGGAACACGGCGACACACCTATAACTTTGGTAATATGTATAAATATGTATTTAATGACTTTAGATTTTCGATTGCGTTAGGTGGAACGGTTAGTTTAGATGCGTTAATAACTCACGCATCTAGCACTAATAGTGGTATACAGAATAAAAAAAATACAAGTAATAATGATGTATTACCGACTAACTCACAGAATGATAACCATAAGACTAACTTGTTTGTTGCTAATACCAAAGGACAAAATACACGATTTTACATAGGTAATAATATAACTACAGATGTATTTGACCCAACATTAAATTCTAATATTATACCACCATCGGGGGATTTTTCTTCTAATGCTTTTCCAAGTGGTACGATTGTTAACGACAACTTTGTTAAAACCACTCTTAACGCTAATATACAGAACGGAGTAGAAAACTTTATTATTTGCGGGTCTGGTCTACCGTTGGGGTCTAAGGGTACTGATGACGATGGGACTGTATTTTATGGATATGAAACCAATACCTTTGATGATTTTATACAACCAGCGGTAGATGGTAAAGGGTTTGTTAATGGCGTTAAGCAGTGGGACATAGTATGCGAACAATACGAGAAGTTAGTTTATATTAAGATGACTGACCCCGCTACTAACACTAGCGAAGTAATGTACGTCCAAATACTAACTGGTTGTAATTACCGAAATCCAGTTGGAAATACTGGAAATACTTGGTTTAGCAATACCCAAGGAACTGATGCTGATTATATTGATACTTCTAACATAGCACCATTAACCGCCAACTCGTATTCACTACAATATACAATTAACCTACATTACCCTACCGACCCCTCGCAATCTAATGGTAAAACATCACCTAACGACTTTATAACTAAACCTCGTTTTATTATTATCCAAAGAGATGTGCTAAATACTGGTAAAGTTAACTTTACTAACGCCCCTTGGGGTGGTGGAACTGGAACTATGGCGTGTAGGCAAGATTTCGTAGGTGCTACTGCTAGAGACCCCAACCCACGCGGTCCAAACGCGTCCCAGACTGTTATATTACCTACCGCTCACCCAAATTGTCCTTACTTTGAGATTTTTAATTCTATGAGTGATATGGAGCATTTAATACAGTTTAAAGATTGTCCCCGTGATTTAATACCCACTAACCCTAGCGACCCAACGATGTCTAAAGAATTTTATAATAGTTTTGGAGGAACGACTATTACTGGAGCGGTTGGTGGTGATTTTGTATGGACTACTATACTAAACCAACCTAAATTTGAGAATGGTATAACTCGTATGACTGATAATACTATATGGTTAAGTGATAGAGAGATAGGACAAGGAACGCCCGATAGCGTAGATACTAACGACGCTAATAATACGATGGCGTCGCATCTACAAGGAATGGTATGGGATATACACTATGATTATAAAGATGTGGAGGTAGACCCAGAAGTATTTTATTATAGTCAAAGCGATGTAGCGACTACTATAACTAAACAATTACACGAACCTAGCGATATATATAAGCAACAAGGTGGGCGTAATAGGACAGATGGAACATTTACTCATAGTAAAGGTAAATATCCCGTTAACGAGTTTTTTAGACCAGTACACGGACCGAGTGGAGCGGATAATACTTTCGACCCTAAGACTGGGTATATAAATGGTAATTATACCGAGGGTGATTTTTGTTTTTTTGTATATCAAACGTCTAATTATCTCAAGAATGTATCGGCGGCGTATCAACATTACACCAGCAGTATAGGAGTAGCGAATAATTTTGCTATGGATTTTGATAACGAATTTAAAGACGGTTTATATCCAGTTTGGATAAGAAATCCCGACGCTAGACTTAACATAGCACCAACTACTAAAACATTTAAACTAGAAGGTTGGACTAAACCACCAGTATACGAACAGATACCAGTATTGTTCTCTGGCGATTTAATACAAGATAACTCTGTTAACAACCCAAGCGACCCACCTAAAAATGCCGAAGCGTTTAACACAGCGACAACTATGGGAGTTAGTATATTGGGTCAGTTTGTAGGAGCTCCTAACCCTACATTAACTTATAATGTGGATAATAGGTTTGAATGGTCTTATTTACATTCACCAACTTATAGCGAATACGGGCAAAATTCTGGTTCTACTGGTGGCGACTTAATAGCGAATTTATGGTATGAACCATTAAACGGATTAGAGAATTGGGATAGAAGTGGTGGAGTTAATGTAGTTAATTGGACTGCCCCTATAACTACATACGGTAGTATAAAGCGTAGAGCAACTGGATACCAAACAGCATTAAATAGCAGAGATACGGTAGGACAAGCGTTTATGAATAAGTTAGGATTTAGTAATAAATGGTTAGATACGAATACTGGTTCTACTAACTATTTAGAAGATAACGCGGGGACAACAGAAGTATATAAACCTTTGGGAACAACTCGTAGTGATTATGACTTAGCACAATCTATTTCATATGAAGTTAGGTCTAATGTTAAAACAAAATATCCTACATCTGCTAATATTGACCCTCTTGCTTTTACTACGAATGATTTAACTAATACTGCTCTTAATGGACTGAGAAGTCTAAATGATAAATGGTGGGGTGAGATAGGTGCTTCGGGACTTAATGCTAATCCACAGTTAGACGGAGATATTAACAAAAGTATTAGTATGGGATTTGGAGCATTAGATAATCCATATCCTATGTTAGGCAGTAATGACGATGGGACTAGTAAAAGTCCAAATTGGTTAAAGGTTAACTGGGACGATAGAAAAATGCCGTATAGGCAAGTAGCGGTAGCGAGTTCATCATTAACCGCTGACGAGTTAGCAAGTAAAAGCGATGACGGATATTTCTTAATTATGAGTGATTTAATAGATAAACACGAGTTTATAGGTAGTGCTAACGGCGGACAACCGTTAAATTGTATTGGTGTATTAAGTAAGAACTATGAAAGTAATGATTTCTATTTCTCTTTCCAGTCGCCAGTAGAGTTTTATATAAAGAGTGATAGAACTATAACCAGTATCACAACTCGTATCTTAACCCCTAACCTACAAAATCCCGGCGGACTTAACTTATCGTCAAGTATTATATATAGTATCCAACGCCAGAATAATATTCCAGAGTTAGATGTACCCCCCATATCCCTACAACAGACCTTAGACTATGAAGTTAGTAATCAGTTAGCAACCCAAAACAATTTACCTATGAACTCATTATCCCAGTTTGTAGGTAGTGCTAACTCTTTACCAGCAGTATTAGGCGGTAGTAGTAGAGCAGTATTAAATACGCTAAGACAGCAGTTAGTTCAGCAAGCGTTAAGACCAACTAATAGTAGTCAAGCAGAGATGTTTAGAACAGAAGGAGAACTACAATCAGTATTCGCTCGTATGCCGTTAAGACAACGCTTAGACGCTATGAGAACTGGACTAGGACCTAACCCCGCCGATGAGAGTAGTGTTATTCCACAGCAGTTAGGACTAGTAGCACCGCAAGTAGAAGTTAGCACTATGCCTACTGTTCCACAAGTAGATATAGAAGAGATGCCCGAAGTAGCAGAGGTAGGGACACAGATGTCGCCAAGTAGAACTGTTAGTAAGGGGACAGCAAGCGATAGTGGTATGGGTAGTCAGTCATACGCACCATCATTAGGGGCATCGTCAGTTAGAAGTTTATTAGCAGATAGAGACCATATAGAGAGAACTAGGGGGACAACACAAACACCGCTACCGATAAACCAGTATTTTGAGAACTTAGTTAACACTTTTAGTGAGGAAGAGCGTAGAAAATATACTGGTGCTTTAGGTAGAGGATTAGATGTTAGCGACCCTTCTACTTGGGAACAATCAAGGTTAGAAAGACATTTAGGTGCGGATAAGTTAGGGCGTAGTGATTTAGACGAAAGGGCGGGAGGGGTGTTAGATAGGACTAGTGTATTAAGATTAAGGAACGAGTATGATGTTAGAGAAGATAGAGCGAAAGCAAGTGAATTAACTGCTACAGCATATAAACAACAAAGTCCTTTAAAAAGAGTAGCACAATCCCCTAAACGAGTACCATATAGCGGTGGTGATGGTAAGTTATCATTATACGATGCTGTCGCTAGAACTACTAAATTCCAGACTACAGAACCTAAACAAGAACACTTCGCAGAGGGTAAGTGGTTTGTAGATGGTGATAGGAATAAAGACGGCAACCCTAAATCTAAGGGTAATAAAGAGCGTAATGAAAATCCTTTTGATATACGAACTTGGACTAGTAAACGATTAAACGATTATAGAGCAGACCCTTTCTTCTCTACAAAAAAAAATTATAAAGGTAGATTTACTACAGAACATAAGTTAAGTGCCGAAGGTTATGAAAAGTTAAATAAAGAAGTAGAAAGAAGACCTACTACTGGTAGAGTTAGAAGAGTTTTAATGAGTAAAGGAAAAGAAGCAACATACGATACGCCTAAACAAGCACCCCCCAATCATACTATAGGACAAGAACATACTACGCCTCGTCTGTAGTTAATAACCGTTGTAGCGCCGATATCTCTTCAGCACTATCATCGCCATAAGTATCGTCCCAAGAACCCTTCTTATATCGCCCGGGCATATTTCTAATGTCTTCGCTTATCGTATTTTCAAATTGTTCGGGTTCATCATCATAGTCATTTTCGTATTCGTGAGTTTCTTGGTTATAAGTGGAAGCAATCTTTCGCCTACCGAGCATTTCACATAGTTTATTATCTAAGAACAACGCCGCTTGAGCTCTAACGCTACTTAACTTACCAGTTGCCTTAACTGACTGCTTAGCGATTTCACCCTTACGGCATACATCGGTCTTACTATGGGAATTCTTATAATAACTCTTAGTCATAACTCTATCACACTTAGGACACATAATATAAGTGTCTGGGGCAAGTCTTAACTTATCCTCATCGCTAGTATTAGGGTCAAACCTCATTTTTCTAGTCTTTAACTTACTACGGCGTTTCTCTTCTAGGTAGATGTTAGTTGTTCTTAACTTAACTAGTTCATTAAGCATATCTTTCATAGTTTCTATCATATTAGTTCCGTTTTCGTTAATCTTTGCTAGTTCATTATACATACATCTATACTTTTCATCAGTAATAAGTTTGCCGATATCATAGATGTAGTTGCTTAGTAATTCTACAGAGTTAATAAAATTTTGAGCGTCAGCGATAGTCTCAGCGGAAGCGGACATTTCTAATGGGTTTTATATATATATAACAAAGGCAATTTTTAAATCAATTTTGTTAAATCTTCTTATTAGAACTCCCTTTTACATACAATCCGTTTTTAAGCACACAAAAAGTTGGGGTAGAATTTTTTTCCCTTTGGAACAGAAAAACCGCTCAACTATCGTAATTATTTTCTTACTACTATATAAATGCCCCCTAAGAAGATTAAGTGTTATACTAAACCCCGCAAAGACGGAAGTAAGTATACAACTTGTAATAAAGACATTAAGGAGAACGAATTGAAAGTTAAGATAAAGACTAAACCAGCACCAGCAAAGAAAGCACCAGCAAAGAAAAAGTTTAAGGTAGTTAATCCAGCACCAGCAAAGAAAGCTCCAGCAAAGAAAAAGTTTAAGGTTAAACCTCAACCAACAAGGGCAAAGGGATTACAACCACCGCCACCCCCAAGTAAAGCAACCGTTAAAACTACTAAGGTATATAATACTACACCTCATAGCGGACAAACAGCATCGGGGGGTCAGCGTAGGTTAAAAAAATCACAACAAGGTCAAGTAGATAACTTCTTAAGCGGTATAGCACACGAAAGTCCTTTACTACTAGCACGACAAAAAGAAACTCAGTATGTAGCACCAGCAGTACCAGTCTCCGCACCTACCGCCAGTATGACTACCTCTGCCCCTCCCGCCGATAGTTTAGCAACTGCTATAGGTAAAACTAAAGAACAAGCAAACAATATGAACTTCTTTGACTTAATGAAAATGTTGCCCCAAGACGCTAAAAAAGTGATAGGCGGTAAAGTTCAAGCAGATATGGTTAAAAATAGTAGTGCGTGGGGAAAGGATTTAGGACCCGATGTGGTTAACGCAGCGGGATATAGTGGTAGCAGAAACAAAGGTCCGGGCAATAGCAATACTTTAGGTTTAGCGACCGCCGGTACGTCGCAGTATGAATATGGAAGTCAGTGGGGTCCAAACAAGGAT